>JGI994J12354_10000187_pt1 | contig 59854 bp, 55 predicted proteins | sample IntmicLarv3ML3BL_FD_12354 | JGI IMG/M metagenome (IMG submission 12354) | reverse complement strand
CGCCGTGGCAGAAGCATTTTTCTCTGCATTAAAGAAAGAAGAACTCTACCGCACAAACTTCCAGTCTGAGCGTGAGTTCTACAAAAGCGTGGATTCTTACATCAAATTCTACAACACTGAGCGACCTCATGGAACGTTGAACTACAAAACACCAGAGCAGTTTGAAAAGCTATATTTAGAGAAAAAGGCGAGTGCGGCTTAAATTAGACAAGGGTTCGAAAGCCGTATTTTCCCATTTTTCGATTCAGATTTTGACGCTTTTCGTCAAACGCAAATTGGACACACAAAATATGATAATCCCCAAGGCCGTTGCAATAATTGACGTTGAGGGATAAAAAGAGTATCGGTTTTGGAGTGGTCTAAATTAGACTGTTCCAAAACCGATGACTCTTATCAATTTGGTGCACCACCCGCACTCAAACTCGAACACTCTATATCGGCTAAATCAAGGGTTTTACTGCCCTCTTTGTAGTTGAACATTAAAACTATCTTATGTGCTTTGACGAAAGCGACCTACTCGAATTATTGGCAAATCTAACAGATGAATTGCAACGCCGTAAAGCTGCGTTTCGTGAAATGGAATGTGCCAATATTGACGATTACAACATTACCACAAACGCCAATCTAAAGCGCATTATTTTTGCTTGTGATGAAGTGGCAGAGGTGCTTGACAAAACAGGGCTTTCCAAAGAGAAAAAAGAGGTTGTTTCACGGATAGAAAGCCATTTGTCTGTCATCGCTCGCCAAGGCAGAGCCTTTGGAATACACCTCATTCTTGCAACGCAACGCCCCTCGGCTGATATTCTTAGCGGACAAATACGCTCAAATATCGACTGCCGTATCTGTGGCAGGGCAGACAACATTTTATCGCAAATCATTCTGGATAGCACAGAAGCCGCTGAGCAGATACCCAAGGACGCACAGGGGCGATTTATCACCAATACAGGGGTAATCTTCCAAAGCTATCTATTTGACGATAGTGATATGCTTTCAGGCGGCGGTGGACAGTTTGGAGGTGTTCCCAATAGCGAAAGAGAAAAAACAGGGAACATCTATCCCTAAGCACGAGTTAGAAGCCCTTGCCGAAACGCTCTATCCCGCCATTGTAGAATTTTTCGAGAGTGAACAGGGTAAAGCAGAGTTTGAGCGATGGCAAGAGGAACAGCAAAAAAATCAAGATAATCAGCACAACAAACGAGGGATAACCTAACGGCTATCCCTCATCTTGTTTTACTCTAATAAAAACACAAACCCGAACGCTTCACCAATAAAGTGAATGTTCGAGTTATGTGCGTTTGGTGCGGATGAAGGGACTCGAACCCACACGTCTCTCAACACAAGAACCTAAATCTTGCATGTCTACCAATTCCATCACATCCGCATATATGAGCGCACTCACAGTTTTAAATCATACCATGTTTTTACCTCAATGTCAATTCAGGATTTCCCCGCCACATTTCCATTGAACCCTGCCGACAAATGGGGTATACTATCTAAAAAGCGACCCAATTTCACACAGAACGGATGATGAATTTTGACTCGTCTCCCCCGTATCGCCGCCATTCATGACCTCTCCGGCTTTGGCCGCTGTGCCCTTACCGTCATTCTCCCCACCATGTCTGCCATGAGTCTTCAAGTCTGCCCCCTACCCACAGCGGTTCTCTCCGCTCACATGGGCTATCCGTCTCCCGCCGTTGTTGACCTTTCCGACTTCATGGCGAGCGCGACAGACCACTGGGCCGCAGAGGGTTTGCGCTTCGACGCCATCTACACCGGCTTTCTCGCCTCATCTCGCCAGATTGCCCTTGCAGGAGACTTCATTGCCCGCTTTGCACAGGATGCTCTTGTGTTTGTTGACCCGGTTATGGCCGACCACGGCAAGCTCTACGCCTGCTTTGACGACGGCTTTGCCGCCGAAATGGCCCGGCTTACCCGTTGCGCAAACCTCATCACCCCAAATTTGACTGAAGCCGCTCTTCTGCTGGGCGAAGCCTATGACTGCCGCTCAACCCAAGCCGATGATTACCGCATTTGGGTGGAGCGTCTCTCTGATGACGGCCGCCGCAGCGTGGTGCTCACTGGCGTTCAACCCTCCCCCCAGCAAATCGGCGCTACGATTTTCGACCACAACAATGGTCAAATTGTCACAGCTTCCGCCCCTCTAATCGCCCAACACTATCCCGGCACCGGCGACCTGCTGGCCAGTGTTTTGCTGGGTCGCCTTCTACAAGGCTGCTCTCTGGCGGAAAGCACGCAACAGGCGGTGGATTTCGTCTCTCGCTGCGCCGCCTACACGGAAAAAGCCGGAACGCCCCCACTGGAGGGTGTTCAATTTGAAGCATTGCTTCACAGTCTTATGTAAACACCTTGATGCCCATGGCCGCCATGGTTACCAGATATAGCACTGTGCCACAAACCAGAGAAGTCAGCACAGCCAAACCTGCGCCGCACCCGCTGACCACAAGGATTGAGTGCAACAAATTCACCCACAGCACTGAGAGCAAAGTAGCAAGCCCCGGCGCAATGACCCAGGAAAATCCGTCAAACTTCAGGTTACATAATTTTTCTATTGGCCCATAGGCCAGCCGCACGCACAGCAGGTTGCTCACGCAAAATCCGGCAGCGTAACCCCACAGTCCGACCCCCGGAATCCCCACGAGAAAATAGGTAAACGCCAGCTGTACTGCGCCGCAGAGAATGGAAATTCTTGCGGCGCATTTTTGCTGCCCCAGTCCATTGAGGGCTGCACCCAGCACCGAAGACAGGCAGGCAAAAAACGTACCCACGGCCATAGGTGCCAGATACCGCCCCACCTCGCTTTGACGAAAAAGCAACAGCCCAATCTCATCTCCCAAAAGATACACAAACGCCATGGCAGGCATCATCGTCACCGCCACCAGCTTCACTGACCGATGCAACCGCCGCTGTAGCCCGCTCCGGTCTTGTCGGGCCATACTCTCCGAGAGACGAGGCAGCAGCACCAGATTCAGCGCCCCAATGAGAGCAGTGGGCAGCCCCAACATAGGAGTGGTCATGGCGGAAATGATGCCGTAATCGCTCATGGCCCGACTCACCTCTGCCCCACCATACACCAGTCGCTGAGGAATCAGCACTGCATTGGCCGCTCCCATAAGCGTCGCCGCGGTGGCACTCACGCCCACCGGCGCAGCCACCGCCGCCACACTGCGCAGCATCGCCAGCCGACTCCCTTGCCCGCCAAAAAACCGCCGCCGATGCAAATCCTTTTTCGCCAGCAGCACCAATGCCAGAGTGGAAACCAGTTCGCAGGCTATCATGCCGCAAACAATCAGCGCCACCGAGTGTTCCTCGCTCCGGGGCAAAAACACCGCCAGCAGGCTTAGTACCGCAACCGCACGCACCACCATTTCCAGCAACTCAATCAGTGCCGCTGGCACCACATGTCCTGTGCCAAAAAAATAATGCTTGTGCAAATTTTCAACTCCGGTCAACGCAAGGCAGGGCATGAGCAGCAGCAAGCCAGTCTGAGTTCTCGCATCTCCTAAAATTCCCACGGAAATCGGATCGTACCATAAAAATACCGCTGCAGAAAAGAGCCCAATCAGTGCCAAAAACGCCAGCAGACAGTACCGCACCAGCCGACGAATCAAGCCCTGCTGCCCGCCCGCTTGCAACGTCGCTGACTGCTGACTCACCGCTACCGTCAGGCCGGACACGGTAAGGGAAAGAGCCACCGAATAAACCGGCATAATCAGCTGAAAAATACCCAGCACCTCTGCGGAGACCATTCTAGCCAGAAAAATTCGATAAATAAAACCACAAATCTGGGTTACAACGCTGGTCACACCCAGCATCATTGCACTCTGTCCAAGGGGATACTCCCGCTGCAAAATATCCACACCTCCTATCGCTCCACTGTATGTACTGCGGACAGGCGGTATGTCTGAAAACTTCTTTCCTGCTGCTTTTGACAGAAAATCATACCCTGCGACATACCATAATTGAAATGGTTTTCATAAAAACGGCTTCTTATGTTAATGAGGAAAACCAAATGTCGAACGCCGATTCCCAGGGTTGCTTTTTGTCGGAAATAAATGCTTCCAAAATGATTTTCTGCCCTTTATACTACAAAACAGGGACACAACATCCTGTGTCTCAAGAATTGAAATGCGGGAGGATAACACAATATGCGGGAAATTCTGATTTGCACCAACCATGCCACAGGACAGGACGGCGCCCCCCTCACCTATGAGTACTTCATCACCGTGGATGACTTGAGCGTCGGCACTACGCTCATTTGCGAGAGCTACGGTGCCGCCATTCGCTGCGGCGGCGGCGCTTACGCTGCTGTGCGAAATATCACCACCAGTGCGCTGCAAATTGAGCATATGATTTGCCTCTTTCAGGAAAGCCTTGTCACTCCCGAAACTCTTTATGACGTGGTGATAGACTTGATTTAAGCCTTCCGTCTGTGATATACTATTAAATAATATCAACCAAAAAGGAGGCGTCGGCATTGAAGCGGAGCAAATTTATACTTTATGCCCTTATTTTTGTCCTGCTGCTTAGCCTGTCGCCGCCTGTGACGGCTACCACGGTTCTTGGCTACTGTGTCGCAGTTGACGAGTGGATTCCCGATCCTCTTACGGCAGACACCATGCCCATCTCCATCAACGGGCAAATCTATATTCCTGAAGGACTTATTACCCACGCCAGAAGCAATATGGGTATCGCCTTCGCCCGCAGTGATAACAACACTCTACGCCTGTACCGCCGATCCCAGATTTTAAGTTTTTACCTTAATGAGGGCACCGCCGTTGACCAGGACGGCGTTAGCTACGAGTACCGGGCTGTGATGCGAGACGGCCGCGCCTACTTTCCAATGGCTCGAATTTGCAGTTTTTTTAATCTCAATCACAATTATTACTACACAAACTACACTGATTTCCCTCTCATCCGTATCACCACCGCAAATGCAGTACTCAGCGGCGATGTGTTTCTCTACAATGCGGAAAATAGTATCACCGACCGACGCAATGCCTTTTTGCGCAGTCAGGGCAGCGCCACCACGTCCCCACCACCCGACACAACCTTGCCTATCGTCACACCCCCAACACCTACACCAAGCGTTGCACCGGAGAATAAGTGGGTTCACCTCTCTTTCACCCAGATTGGTGCAAATACCGCTGATCTGCTAGCAAGTCTCAACGGCCATCAGGTAAAGGCTCTCTTTTTTTTCCGTCCCGAGGACATTGCCGCCCACGATGATCTAGTGCGTCAAATCATCGGGCAAGGGCACACCATTGGCATTCATTTGACGGCGGAGTACAATCAGGATCCGCTGGCAAGCCTCGCCTATGCCAACAAACATCTAGAACACGTCGTCCGCAGTCGCAGTCTCATTATTCGCTACGATTCAGTGGAAAACGTGACGGCGGAAAACGTCTCCCTCATTCAAGAGGCCGGGTATATCTTTTGGCGGGAGAATGTGACCGTTCACTCCCCCAGCAGCAATGCTGCTGCTTTTACAAACCAGCTTTTCTCTGTCATGGAGTCTCGAGCAGGCTTTCTCTACTTGAATTTGGACGGCAACCAATTCACCGGTGCCACACTCTCCGCATTGCTGAGCCGCATGGGACAGAGCGATGCCTACCGCTTGCGTACGCCCACCATTACCTCCCTGTTTTAAATTGCATATAAGAACAGCCATCGGCAAGAGCCGATGGCTGTTTTTTTTCGCACACAGAGTTCACCTCTGAAAACTTAGGTTATAAAAATCATAGGGTTTCGCATATTAAGCAAGGCCTTCTCCCGCCTCAATTTTGTCAAAAAGCTCGATGCGGTTCTGATGCCGCCCACCTTCAAACTCTGCCTCCATCCAAGCATCTACAATGGACTTTGCCATCTCATCGCCCACCACTCGCGCACCAAAAGCGATGATGTTGGCGTTGTTGTGCTGCTTGGAGAGCTTCGCCGTCAGTGGCTCCGAGCAGATACAGCAGCGCACACCCACAACCTTATTGGCCGCAATGGAGATACCCACGCCGCTACCACAAATGAGCACGCCGCCCTCTACCTGACCCTCCGAGACCGCCTTGCCCACCGCATAGCCGGGCACAGGATAGTCGCAGCGCTCGCCGCTCTTGGCTCCCAGGTCGAGCACTTCAATGCCTTTCTCTTCCAGATAAGCGCAAATTTTTTCCTTCAGCTCCACTGCCGCATGGTCGTTTCCGATTGCCAGCCTCATAAACTCGCTCCCTTTTTGATACCTGCCTGGTATTCTTCCATTAGCGCCGCAAAGCGAGGCAGCGCCGTCTCAATGGTCGTACGAGCCACGCAGTAGGATATCCGCACATAGCCCTCCATGCCAAAGCTATCGCTGGGTACGATGAGTACATCTTGGGCTTTGGCTCGCTCAGAAAAAGCTTTTCCGTCACCTTCCGGCGCCTTCACAAACAGATAAAACGCTCCCCGGGATTCGGGCACTTCATAGCCTATCTCCCGCAGTGCCGGCGCAAGCAACGCCAAATTCTCCGCATACTGCCTCAGATGAGCGCCCTCGTCCAGGCAGTGGATTACCGTCTGCTGAAACAGGGTCGGCGCACAAACATAACCCAACGCTCGCCCTGCACCGCAAGCGGCCAGATAAACCTGTTCCCACTGATCCACTGTCGGCGGCACAAGGAAGTAGCCAATCCGCTCCCCCGGCAGCGACAAAGATTTGCTGAAGGAATAGCACACCAGCGTGTTGTCGTAAAACTGCGGCACCCAGGGTGCAGCTTCGCCCTCATAAACCAGCTCTCGATAAGGCTCGTCAGAAATCAAATAAATCGTGCGCCCCAGCTCTTTAGACTTTCTCCGCAGCAGCTCACCCAGCTTCCTCAAGGTACCCGCTGTGTACACTACGCCGGTGGGGTTGTTGGGCGTGTTGATGAGCAAAGCACGGGTTTTCTCCGAAAAAGCCTGCTCCAGAGCATCAAAGTCCGGCTGAAAATTCGCCGGATTTGCCTCCACAGTTACCAACATTCCTCCGGCTAACGCCGGAAATACACTGTACTCCGGAAAATAGGGCGCAATGGTCATCACTTCATCGCCCGCCTCTAGCAGTCCGTGAAAGAAGCAGCATAGCGCTGCTGCCGCACCGCAGGTGAGATACATATTCCCCGCCGTAACCCCTGCGGCATACCGCCGGTTTAGATTCTCGCAAAGCGCAGTGCGCACCGACAAATCCCCCTGAGATGCTGAATAACCGTGCAGCGCCACCGCATCACCTTCCAGCAGGCGAACAGCCGTCTCCCGCACCAAATCAGGTGCCGGTACACTGGGATTTCCGATGGTAAAGTTACAAACGTTTTCCGCCCCGACCACCATCGCCCGCTCCTGTGCATACATGGCCAGCGCACGAATGGCGCTGGGCTGTGCGCCCCATTGATAAGCTTGCTGATTCATGCTTTTCTCCCGCCTTTCCACTCAAACAACCATCGGTCAACCCGGCGGCCAAGTCAAATCCCGCCCACCCAACAGGTGGAAGTGAAGGTGAGGCACAGTTTGCCCGCCCTGGGCACCCACATTGGACACCACACGAAAACCGTCTTCCAGTCCAAGTTCCGCCGCTAAGGGGCCCATCACTTCAAATATATGAGCCACCACGCCGCTATTGTCGTGATCCACCGCCGCCGCCGAACTAATATGATCCTTCGGAATCACCAGCACATGCATCGGCGCTTGCGGGTCTATGTCTCGAAAACTGAGGATTTTATCGTCCTCATAAACTTTATTCGAGGGGATTTCCCCCGCTGCAATCTTGCAAAACAGGCAGTTGTCCATGGTGAACCTCCTTTTGTTTTTACGGGCAGTACACAGGCACTTATGCCTTCTCTTTCACAAGCGCCTCTGCCTGCGCAAAGGCATCATCTAACTTATCAGCGTCTTTGCCACCGCCCATGGCGCTCTCCGGCTTACCGCCGCCGCTGCCCCCAGTGGTCTGGCTCACAAGGCGAATCAAATCCCCCGCCTTGATACCCTTTGCCACCGCAGCCTTGCCGCAAACAGCCAGGAAGGTAATCTTCTCCTCCCCTGTCGCCGCCAAAATCGCCACCACATTGTCGCTCTTATCCTTCAAAAAATCGCCGATGGAGCGCAGCTGCTCAGCGCCTAAACCTGGCAACACAGCAGTAATCAACTTCATTTCGCCCACAGTCTTTGCACTGGTCAAAAACCGCTCTGCTTCGCCCAGCAACTCTCTGCTCTTGTAGCTCTGCACCAGATTGCGCATCTCTTTCAACTCGCCGATAGTGCTTACCATCCGCTCCCGCAGCAGGTTGGGTTTGGTTTTCATGCTGTCGGCCAGCGCCATAATCATGCGCTGATTCTCTTCCATATATTCCAGTGTCGCCTCGCCGGTGATGGCTTCAATACGCCGCACGCCGGAGGCCACGGAAAATTCACTCACCAGATGCACCAGACCCACCTTGGCCGTATTATCCAAATGGATGCCTCCGCAAAGCTCCACAGAGTAATCGCCCATGCGCACAACCCGCACGGTTTCACCGTACTTCTCGCCAAAGAGCGCCATAGCACCGGCCTCCTTGGCCTCAGCAATGGGCATCTCCCTTATGTCAATGTCGTAACCGGCCAGCACCGCACGATTCAGATGCATGGTCACCTTTTGTAGCTCTTCATCCGTCAGCGCCTGGAAGTGGGTAAAGTCAAACCGCAGGCGGTCTTCCTCAACCAAGCTTCCTGCCTGCTCCACGTGATCGCCCAACAAATTCTTTAATACCTTGTGCAGCAAATGGGTGGCGCTGTGCGACCGTTTAATGGCATTGCGGCGATACACATTAATTTCAGCACTAACCTTTTCGCTGGTCTTGAAACTACCCTCACTCACGAAGCCGCTATGCAAGTACTTGCCGTCCTTGGTCTTGCGCACATCGCTGACTGTAAACACGCCATTCGAGCCAATAATCTTACCACTATCGGCCACCTGACCGCCCATTTCCGCATAAAACGGCGTCTTGTCGAGAACAATCACGCCCTCGTTGCCACTGATAAGTTCCTCACGCACCTCGTTTTCTGCCAGCAACACCCAAATCTCGCAGTCGGTCTCATGCTCGCTCTCATAGCCTGTGAACGCCGTGAAAACCGATGGATCCAATCCCAAATCTACACCGGCCCAACCGAAGTCACCCAGTGCAGCCGTCGCTGCCTTAGCCTTCTGCCGCTGCTCCAGCATGAGTGTATCGAACTCGGCACGGTCAACCATCATACCCGCTTCCTCTACGATTTCACGGGTTAAATCAATGGGGAAACCGTAGGTGTCGTACAGCCGGAATGCCTCTGCACCGGAGAAAATTGCCAGTCCGGTGCGCTGCGCTGTCTCCATCAAATCCCCCAGCATCTTCATGCCCGCATCAATGGTCTTGGCAAAATTATCTTCTTCTACCCGAATAACTTTGGTGATGTAGCCCCGCTTCTCCTCCAGCTCCGGATAGGCTCCTTTGCTCTCGTTGATTACCGTCTCGGCCACCTGATAGAGGAACGGCTCCTGCACGCCCAGCAGCCGTCCATGACGGGCCGCCCGTCGCAGCAGGCGGCGCAGCACGTAGCCCCGTCCCTCGTTAGACGGCAGCACACCGTCAGAAATCATCATGACAGTGGAGCGGGAGTGGTCAGTAATAATCCGCAAAGACACATCTGTGGTATTCTTCACGCCGTAAGATGCGCCAGTAATATCCGACACATGCTTGGTGATGTTCATAATGGTATCCACGTCGAAAATCGACTTGACTCCTTGGCAAATACAGGCCAGACGCTCCAGACCCATGCCTGTGTCAATATTCTTGTGCTTGAGTTCGGTGTAATTGTTTTCCCCGTCGTTATTATACTGGGTGAACACATTGTTCCAAAACTCTACAAATCGGTCGCACTCGCAGCCCGGCGCACAGTTCGGGTCGCCGCAACCGTTTTCCTCACCTCGATCGAAGTAAATCTCCGAGCAAGGGCCGCAGGGGCCTGCCCCAATCTCCCAAAAATTGTCTTTTTTCCCCAGGCGGGAAATGTGGCTCGGATCGACACCCACCACGTTCTCCCAAATGTCCCATGCTTCGTCATCATCCTGATATACGGTGACATGAATTTTATCTTTCGGCATTTCCAGTTCGTCAATGATGAACTCCCACGCCCAGGTGCAGGCTTCCTTCTTAAAGTAGTCGCCGAAGGAGAAGTTACCCAGCATCTCAAAAAACGTACCATGGCGGCTGGTCTTGCCCACCTCTTCAATATCCGGCGTGCGGATACATTTCTGGCAGGTGGTCATCCGCTTACTGGGTGGGGTCACCTCGCCGGAGAAATAGGGTTTGAGCGGCGCCATGCCCGAGTTAATCAACAACAGTGAGTTGTCGCCAATGGGAACCAACGGAAACGAGCGCTCACGCAAATGCTCCTTGCCTTCAAAAAATGAGAGGAATTTCTCTCGTAATTCATTTAATCCATATTGTTTCATTCTATAACGGCCTCCAATTTTTTCCTAGCAGCTCGCAGCCACACTGCGCTATTTTTTAAACTAATCAGCTCTCCGCCGTAACATGCTCAATGCCGGTGCATCCACCGGCAGCTGCATCATAAATTGCTCTTTGGGTCTGCGAATTTCGTCAACCTCCAGCCCCTTGTCGTTGCGCATCACCGAGGCAGTCAGTGTCACAGCCTCCCCTTTGGGCATGAGCAATTCCAGCTCCTCCCCAACGGCGAACTTGTTGCGCAGAGAGAGCAGCGCCATACCATCTGCGCTGCAACGCTCCACCACAGCAACCACCTGAAACTCCCGCTCGTATCGAGAATCCTCGTAGTACTGTTTGGCCTCGTCAAAGTAAAAGCCGGTGCCATAATGGCGATGGCTCACCTTAAATACCTCGTGCCGCAAATCCGCCGCCAAAGGCACCCCTGCCATGGCCGCATCCAGAGCAGCTCGATAAGCCTTCGTCACCACCGCCGCATAGTAAGCGCTCTTCGCCCGCCCCTCAATTTTCAGAGAGTCAATCCCCGCCGCTATAAGCTGAGGCACATGGTCAATCATGCACATGTCTTTGGCATTGAGGATATAGGTTTCTCCTGCCTCCTCAAAAATAGGGAAATATTCCCCCGGCCGTTTCTCCTCCACCAGAGCATATTGGTACCGGCAAGGTTGTGCACAAGCGCCCCGATTTGAATCCCGCCCGGTCATATATCCCGAGAGTAGGCAGCGCCCTGAGTATGACACGCACATAGCTCCATGAACAAAGCTCTCGATTTCCAGCGCCTTTGGCGTGTGCGCCCGCAGGGTGATAATCTCGTCCAAGCTCATCTCTCTGGCCAAAATCACCCGACTTGCGCCCAGGTCATGCCACGCCGTGGCTGTCGTCCCGTTAACGATGCTGGCCTGCGTGCTCACATGAACCGGCACACTGGGTGCATGGCGCTTTGCTAAGCTCAATACGCCTATGTCCGCCAAAATCACGCCGTCAACTCCAACCGCTTCCAGAAACTCTAAAAATTCCGGCAGACGAACAATCTCTTCATGACGGGGCATAGTGTTAAGTGTCACATAGACCTTCACGCCCTGACCATGGCAGTGAGCCACCGCCTCGGTCAATTCCTCCTGAGAAAAATTCCCCGCAAAGGCCCGCATCCCGAAGGTATGACCAGCCAAATATACTGCGTCCGCCCCATAGGCCACCGCCATATGGAGCCGCTCCATATCCCCTGCCGGTGACAGCAGCTCCGGTTTCTTATCTTCCATAGCCATCATGCTCCGCATAGGTTTTGAAAAATACATGGTTTTTTCCGTCACTGCCCACCCGGTAGTAGTAGTAACTGCTGCTCTCCGGGTAAATCGCAGCCAACAGACTGTCAATGCCCGGGTTGGCAATGGGGCCTATCGGCAACCCCTGCACCACATAAGTGTTATAGGGCGAGTCAACCTGAGTGTCTGCCGTGGAGAGCCGCTCTTTGCGCTCATCCAGCGCATACTGCACCGTCGCATCAATTTGCAAATAAGGGAAGTTATCCGATTTCAACCGGTTATAAATCACCGAAGAAATCATACCGTGGTCATGACCGTCGGTTTCCCGCTCAATCATTGCGGCGATGATAACAATTTCGTGCATCGTCATACCATTGCCCGCTACAAGCTCACGTAAATCCTCGTTGAACTTAGCATCAAAGTTAAGCAGCATTTTATTTATAACCATTTTCGGGTCATCGCCGGAGAAAAATTCGTAGGTATCCGGGAAGAGGTAGCCTTCCAGTCGGGTTGCCTCACCCAGCGGAATCTCCTGCAGGAAGCTAAACTTATACGGCCAGTTGGCCGCCATATCGTTCAGCTCCGCCACGGTGCAAACGCCTCTTTCTTCCAGCAGAGCAAACACCCGGGCAAGCTCATAACCCTCTGGAATCGTCACCGTCACCGGAATACGAGCCGCCGATCGAACAGACATGTTGCGCACCAGCGCCAGATAGTCCATCTCCGTGCTCAGCTCATAAATTCCCGCTGCGAGCTTCTCGTCCGAGTTGCTCATCGCACAGTAGAGGCGAAACACAATCGGGTACTCAATAATTCCTTCTTCTTTGAGCAGCGTCGCCACATCAGCCACCGTATCATCGCTCTCAACGGTGATGACCGCAGTTTTAAACTGCTTGTTCAGCGCCAGCACGTCGTTTGCCATCACCCAGCCCACGGCGGCCAAAATTGCCGACAGACCAAGCACCATAATCACATACACCAGCGCAGAAACTGCACCGTTCTTTTTCCGCCGCCGTCTGGGCGGTTTTGCTTTCTGCTTTGGCTGGTTTTGCTTCGGCTGGTTTTGTGTGTTTTCGCTCATAGAGTTCTCCTCTCGATGCACCGCTCAGAGCAGTGTTGCATAGAATATTTCAGATGGAAAAGGGGTGAAATACATGAATATTTCCGAGTTTTTGCAGGGCAACCGAACCACGTTGCTGATTCTATTGTTGGTTTTAGTCGTACTATCAGTCACCGGCGTATTAAGCGGAAGCGGACTGTCCTCTCTCCTTGGCAGTCTGGGCAGCGGAACTGGCACCGGCAGCAATACAACTGCGCCCGCTTGTCCTTACACCAATTGCGGCACGCCAGTCTGCGGCTAATCCTCTGCATTTCAGGTCTTTCTGCTTTGCCGGACGTAGCCTTCTGCGTTCGGCAAAGTAGCTTGCGCCTACTCCGGCTGCACCAACTCTTCTCGTTCGGTGAGCACCCGCTGCACCGGCTGGTCAAAAGACTGAACCAAAAGCCTGTCAAACAGGGNCACATGTCGGCACAGCGCCATGGTTCTTCCATCAAAATCCACCAGATACCGGTCGTAATATCCACCGCCCTGGCCTAAACGATGCCCCCGTCTGTCGCAGCAGAGGTTCGGCACCAGAATCAAATCAATCTCCTCTTTGGGCACGACCTGCCCCACAGTCGGCTCCGGGATGCCCATTCCTCCGTCGGCCAGTGTTTTCAAATCCACCAGCTCCACTGCTTCCATCTGCCCGTTCCCAAACGTTCTCGGCAACAGCACCCGCTTCTCCAGTTGCAGCAAGTGCCGTAGCAGGTCCGCAGTTTGAATCTCGGTGCCAACTCCATAGTAGGCAAAAACCGTATTGGCTTCTTTCACCCACTCGTGGTCAAAAAAGCGCTCGATGAGTTGCCGGTCGCTCTCCTGCCGCCTTTCCTGGCGCAGGTTTCGCAACCGGTTTTTTACCATAATACGCAGCTCAGCTTTTGAAATGGACATCTTGCCAAACCGTTTTCATCGCTGCGTGGCCGCAAAGTTTTTCCACCAGCTTAAATCCGAACTCAAAGGCTGAGCCCGCCGCCTGCGCCGTGATAATATGGCCGTCTTCTACCACGTCTGCACCAATCTGCACCACAGCAGAACCCATGGCATCCTCCATGCCCGGATAGCAGGTCGCATGCCGTCGGTCAAGAATGCCCAAATTGGCAAGCAATGTTGGCGCTGCACAAATAGCGCCCAAATAAGCGCCCTTTTCCCACGCATCGGTAATGAGAGCTACAGCAAACAGATTCATCCGAATCGACTCAACCCCGCCCATGCCGCCAGGAAGAATGAGCATTCTCATGTCTTCCACACTGGCCTCTTGCAGCGTGATATCCGCTAGCACCGTCACGCCGTTGGCACCGGTCACCGCCAAGTCATCCTCAACCGCCACAAGCCGCACCTGCGCACCGGCTCGACGAAGTAAATCTGCCGGAACCAACGCCTCGCACTCCTCAAAGCCCTCGCCCAATAATATGTACACCACGATTGAAACAACCCCTTTTTCTCATACTTCATATTCCATGCATGCCCTCCTGCCAACGGCAACGAGGCAATTGTTTATTCCATCATACAAATCTCCGGCTATTTCCTGCTTTTGTTCAAAAATTCTGCAACCACTGCAAACACATCAGCGTGAATCTCCTCCACACTGCGAATCCGCCCCTCCTCTGCACAGGGGACAAGCTTCCAACCCAGATGCGCCGCTACTTCCAGCGCCGTCTCCCGGCAGGAGCGCAAATACGCCGCATCCACCTCGTGAATATCCCCCTCCGTGTGGGTGCTGCTCTCCCGACTGCGCAGCATTTCCAGCGCAAGTTCGGTGGGCATATCCAAAAACACCACCAAATCCGGCCTGGGGATGCCTAGCTTCCCGCTCTCAAAATCAAAGAGCCAATTCACAAAGGGTAGCTGCTCCGCAGCAGGCAGTTTGGGCGTCTGGTGCACCGCATTGGCCGTGGTATACCGGTCTGAGAGCACCAGACCCCCATCTCGGTAAAATCGGCCCCAGTCGTCCTCCATCCAGCTGGTATATCGGTCAACTGCATAAAAAGTGCTGGCCGCATAGGGATTTACCGCCGCCGGCTCCTTGCCGAAATACCCCCGCAAGTACAACTGCGCCATCTCCGCCGACGGTTTCCCGTAACGGGGAAAATCCACAGTCTGGAACAGCGCTCCCTCCGCCAGAAGCCGCTGGGTAAGCCTTGTAAACTGGGTAGACTTGCCCGCCCCGTCTGTGCCATCGAGCACAATCAAAGATCCCTGCTTCACTTTTTGCGGCTCCTTTCGGCATAGGCCTGTAATATCACACCGGGAATTTTCATCATGCGGCCCAGTCGCTGCGGTTCTTTTATCAACCTGTATAGCCACTCAAGCCCTGCCCTCTGCATCCACCGAGGCGCCCGCTTGAGCTGACCTGAAAACACATCCATACTGCCACCCAGGCCTACCAGCAATTTTGCACTGGTCTCTTCACCATATCGGCTCATCCACAGCTCCTGTCGAGGCGAACCAAGGCACACAAAGCATACATCGGCTTCACACCGGCGAATTTCTGCCGCTACAGCACTGCTCTCTTCCTCTGAAAAGTAGCCGTCTCGCCAGCCGCAGATGTTGAGCCCTGCATACCGCTGAGTCAGTTTTTCCGCCGCTGCCTCGGCCACCCCTGGCTTTGCGCCCATAAGGTACAAACTGCCGCCGGTTTCCGCCATGGAAGCCATAAGGCCGGCAGCAAAATCAATACCGGGCACCTTTTCCTTCAACGGCGTTTTCAAAATCTTCGCTGCCTTCACTACGCCTATACCGTCAGGCAACACCAGCGCCGCCTGCTCAATTGCCTGCGCCAGCGCAGGATTCTCCTGCGCTAGCTTAATGATTTCCGGGTTGGGGGTCACCGCATAGCAACTCCGCTCTCCCCGCAAGGCCTCCATGCCTGCGGACACAGCCTCCTGCAGAGTCAGGTTATCGAAGGCAATGCCAAGTATCTTGATTTTCAAGCTGTTTTCTCCCTGCCTTCCCTGCTCAGGCCATAGAAACCCATACTGCATCACATTTTAACACATTTCGCTTCATTTGTCTACGTTTCTTTTGCCTCAATTTCACCGATTTAAACCCTGCTATTCCTTGCATTTTTCCGAATTTTTGCTACTAAATAGGTCAGTCCCGCTCTTTCCCCTTTCCTATGATTTTACTTCGCAAAAAACTTATCACATTCGCTCTTGACATTCACGGCAGATGCGTTTATAATAACAAAAACACTTTAGCACCACAATGCTTTGCAGCGCTAAAGTGTTAGAGTAGACATTCAGGAGGAAAAGAAAATGAAACTTACCAAACGTGCGGTCGCACTTGCAGTGGCCGTTGTCATGGCCCTCTCACTCACCGCTTGCAACAGCAGCAACGGCAACTCCGATGCCAAGTACAGGGTCGGCATCATCCAGCAGCTGGAACATCAGGCTCTCGATGCCGCCACCGACGGCTTCCGCCAAGCTCTTATCGACACACTGGGCGAAGAAAATGTGACCTTTGACTTCCAAAACGCCCAAAACGATGCCAACAACTGCACCACCATTGTCACTAAATTCGTCACCGACAAGGTAGATTTGATTATGGCCAACGCCACCACGGCGCTTCAGGCCGCTGCCGCTGCCACAGACTCCATTCCCGTAGTTGGTACCTCCATCACCGATTATATCAGCGCCGGCGTCATCGACAGCAACGACAAGCCCGGCCGCAACGTTACCGGCGCCAGCGACCTTGCTCCCATCGACCAGCAGATTGCCCTGCTCACCGAGCTTTGTCCCGAAGCGAAGCACATCGGCATTGTTTACTGCTCCAGCGAATCCAATTCCGCTTTTCAGGGCGAGCAGGCACAAAAATACCTGACCGCTGCCGGTCTCACCAGCGAAATCTTCACCTTCTCCGACTCTAACGACATGCAGGGCGTGCTTACCAGCGTCGTCAGCAAGGTGGATGCTATTTACATCCCCACGGATAACACCGCTGCCGAAAACATGGAAATGGTGAAAAACATCACCGTTCCCGCTGGCATTCCTGTCGTCACCGGCGAAGAGAATATGTGTTCTGTTGGCGGCCTTGCTACCCTGTCCATCAGTTACTACTCCATGGGCTACTCTGCCGGTCAAATGGCTGCTGAGATTCTAAAAGATGGCAAAAACCCCGCCGACATGCCCATCGTCTATGCCACCGAAACCACTGGCAAATACAACGCAGACATAGCTGCCGAGCTCAACTGGGCTATCCCCGCAGGCTTAGAAGCCGTCAAATAAATATGCCTTCTTCCATTTTAAAATAAACCGGAGCGCCGAACGCCGCAAGACGTTCGGTACTCTTGTTTTTTCCCACTGCTATGATATGATAGCAGGCAGCGCTTTTCCCACCAACCAATACGAGAGGACGATACCATGAACATCATTTCACTGGTCAATGCGCTGGACGGCGCAGCAGCGCAGGGTCTCATCTGGGCGATGATGGCTATTGGCGTGTTTTTGACCTATAAAATTTTAGATTTTGCCGACCTGACGGTGGACGGTAGCATCGCTACTGGCGGCGCAGTCACCGTCGTGCTAATTCTGGCCGGCTTTAATCCCTATCTGGCTCTGCTGTGCGCCTTTATCGCCGGCATGCTGGCGGGACTCGCCACCGGATTTTTCCACACTGTGCTGGGCATCCCGCCCATTCTGTCAGGCATTTTGACGCAAATCGCCCTCTATTCCATCAACATGCGCATCATGGGCAAAGCCAATCAGGCTGTTAGCGTAGACAAATATAATCTGGTGCTCAGCCTACGCAACCGGCCTATGGCCATTGTTACCATGCTGTGCTTTCTCGCCGTTCTCGTGGGCATTCTTTACTGGTTTTTCGGCACCGAGCTCGGCTATTCCATCCGAGCCACCGGCGATAACCCCAATATGTCCCGGGCTCAGGGCATCAACACCAACCGAAATAAAGTCCTCGGCCTGCTTCTTTCCAATGGTCTGGTTGCTGTCGCCGGCGGTCTCATCGCCCAGTATCAGGGTGCAGCCGATGTGAAAATGGGACAGGGCGCCATTGTCATCGGCCTTGCCGCTGTCATCATCGGCGAAGTTGTGTTTGGCAAGCTCTTTCGCAACTTCGCCCTCCGTCTCGGCGGCGTGGCGCTCGGCTCCATTATCTATTATGTGGTCATTACCTTCGTCCTCTGGCTGGGTCTTGACTCGCAGGACTTGAAGCTTTTCTCCGCACTGGTCGTCGCTGCCTTCCTCGGCTTCCCCAATGTGCGGAGCAAACTGGCTGGCCAGCTACGGCGCACCCACAATCAAAACGATAAGGGAGGTAAGGGACATGCTTAAGGTCAACCAAGTTTCCAAAACCTTCAATCCCGGCACGGTCAACGCCAAAACCGCTCTCAACAGTGCCGAGCTCCATTTAAACTCTGGCGACTTCTGCACGGTCATCGGTGGTAACGGCGCAGGAAAATCTACCCTGCTCAACGCTGTGGCTGGCGTCTACAGCGTTGACGAAGGTAGTATCATCATCGACGGTATCGACGTCACCCGCCTGCCCGAACACAAGCGCGCCCCCTTTATCGGCCGCGTATTTCAGGATCCGATGATGGGCACTGCCGCCAACATGGGCATCGAGGAAAATTTAGCCCTTGCCCGCCGCCGAGGTGACCATCGCGGCCTCCGCTGGGGCATCACTGCCAATGAGCGCAGCGAATATCGTGAACTGCTCAAAATGCTGGATTTGGGTCTTGAAGACCGGCTCACCAGCAAAGTCGGCCTCCTCTCCGGCGGCCAGCGCCAGGCTCTCACCTTGCTTATGGCTACGCTGAAAAAACCAAAGCTTCTCCTGCTGGATGAGCATACCGCTGCCCTCGACCCGAAAACCGCCAAGCGTGTGCTGGAAATTTCCGACGAGCTCATCGGCAAACACAGCCTCACCACCATGATGGTCACTCACAATATGAAAGATGCCATTGCTCACGGCAACCGACTGGTGATGATGTTTGGTGGCAAGGTCATCTTAGATATTGAGGGCGAGAATAAAAAGAAACTCACCGTCAAAGACCTGCTCACCCGCTTCGAGCAAGTCTCCGGCAGCGACGAAGCCGATGACAAGCTCCTGCTGTCCTAAAAAAAACCAAATGCCCGTCGGAATAATTTCCGACGGGCATTTTCATGCTCAATTTCAAGCCGTGGGACAGAAGCAAATCTCCACCTTTGTCCCCTGACCTTCGACGCTCTCCAAACCAATATTCCCTCCGTGACTTAGCACAATGTGCTTGACAATTGCAAGCCCCAGACCGGTGCCACCGGTGGCCTTGGAGCGAGATTTATCCACCCGGTAAAACCGCTCAAACACTCGCTCTTGTGATTCCTGCGGAATCCCGATGCCTGTGTCCGAAACCAAAATCCGAACACCCTCTTTTTCTTTTTCGCTGATAACAACTTCCACCTGACCCTCAGGATGGTTATACTTAATGCTGTTGTCCATAAGGTTAGAAAACATCTGGTACATCTGAGACGGAGCCGCCCGCAGCATCACCCGATCGCCGCTCACCTGTATCGTCACTTGTTTCTCTGCCGCCTTCTGCCCCAGCGCCGCAGCAGCCTCCAACGCCACCTCGCACAGGTTCACCCACTCCCACAGCTCCTCCTCGCTCTGGCCGCCCTCGTCCAGCCGTGAGATAAGCAAAATATCCTCAATAAGCGTCATGAGTCGAGCCGCCTCATCCTGAATTTTTTCGTAAAACGCCCCTTCGTCTCCCAACCGCACCATGCCGCTGTGCAGCAGCTGGGCGTTGCCATAAATAGAAGTTAGAGGCGTTTTCAGCTCATGAGACACGTTAGCGGAAAATTCACGGCGCAGCTGCTCTGCACGCAGCCGTTCGGTAATGTCCAAAAACAGGATAATCGCACCGCCGCTTTGCACCGGACTAAAATACACTCGATAAGCCTTCTCTTCATGCTCCATACCCATCTCGCTGCGCCGGCCTGCCAGCGCAGCTCGCACATTTTCCGCCAAATCTAGATTCCGAACAATTTCTAAAATATTCTTCCCTGCTGCATGTTCGTCAATACCAAAAAAAGCCGCAGCACTCTGGTTCACCGACAGCACCAGCCCCTGTCGGTCGGCCATAATCATTCCCTCGCTCATGCTGTTCATGATAGCCTCAATGGTGGCCGTGCGCCGCCGCAGCTCCTCCATCTGCTGCTCAATATGCGCCCGTTGGCGGGAAATGGTGCGCACAAAGGGAGCCAGCTCGTCATAAGGCGGAGCAAGCTCAGACCGAAAATCCATCTTGTTAATCGGCGCCACAATTCGGCGGGTCAAGCGTCCCGCAAACAGGTAGGCCGCCACCGCAATGGCTAGCACGATGCCCCCAATGGCCAGCAGCGAACGGCGAAACAACCCGAAAATACTGCTGCTGGTTTTAGACAAACGCAAAAGATTTCCGTCCTCCAGCACCAACGCATAATTGTAGGTTTCCTCGCCCAGCGTCTCAGAAAAACGGCGGCTCTCGCCGCTCCCGCTCTCCAGCGCAGCGGCCACTTCTCTTCTGTCCAAATGGTTGGGCATCTCTTCCGCCAAACCGCTGCTGTCAAAAATAACGACTCCGCTCCGGTCAATCAGGCTCACGCGCACACCAGGACTGGCCGGGCCCACTAGAATCTGCAGCAAGCTCTCCGTGTTGTCATCACGAAACACCTGTGCGTGCTGCCGCAGCTCCAAACGCACCGCCGACGAAAGCTGGCCGTAAAACACCAGACATAAAAGCACCGATGCCAGCGCCAGACACAGCACTGTCAAGCTCATACTGCTGCGATAAATCCTCTTTCTCACCGGCTATCCTCCAACCTTGTATCCCACATTGCGCACGGTTTTGATGCTACCGCCGCCCTCCCCCAGCTTTTGCCGCAGGGACTTAATGTGCATATCTACCGTCCGGCTCTCGCCGCCGTAGTCAAAACCCCAAACCTGTTCCAGCATTTGCTCCCGAGAGAGCACAATATCCTCGTTGCGCATCAAATAATGAAGCAATTCAAATTCCTTATAGGTCAGCTTGGCTTCTGCGCCGCCAACAAATACCCTGCGCTGCTCCGGATGCAGTACGATTCCATCCACAACAATCATCTGAGCCGTCGTTCCTTCGCCGCTGCGCCGTAGCACCGCCTTGATGCGAGAGTGAAGCTCCATAATAGAAAAGGGCTTTGTCACATAGTCGTCTGCACCCAAATCCAGCCCTTTCACCCGGTCATACTCCGTGCCCTTGGCTGTGAGCATAATGATAGGGATTTTTCCAAACCGTCCCGATTTTTTCAGCTTTGATAAAATTACAATGCCGTCCTCATCCGGCAGCATAATATCCAGCAAAATCAAGTCCGGCGTCTCCTGCTCCATGCCCAGCCAAAAAGCCTCCCCTGCAGAAAACCCCGCAGAGTCAAAGCCTGACGAGGACAAAGCGTAAACCACCATGTCCCGAATGCTGTCATCGTCCTCCACAATGAAAATCTTCTGCATCATATCCTCCTTACTCGTTGTGCTTACTGGTCATGGAAAAAATCACCCACTCGGCAATATTGGTGGCATGATCTCCAATGCGCTCATAATACTTTGCAATTTGCAGCAGGTCAAAGGCCTGCTCGCCATACTTCACGTCCTCATGAACCAGCCCGATTAAATCCCGTTTCACCTTGAGAAACAGCGCATCCACCTCGTCGTCGCAGCCAATCACTGCCTGTGCCAGCCCCAAATCCTTGCGCACAAACGCATCGATGCTGTCGCTCACCATACCGATGGTTGCCACCGCCATCTGAGGAATGTGCTCCAGCTGTTTGATATACGGCTCCACCGCAAGGTAAATGCAAAGTTCGGAAATATCCGACGCATGGTCGCCAATGCGCTCCATATCGGTAATCATCTTCAGCGCAGAGGAAATCAGCCGCAAATCTCTCGCCACCGGCTGCTGATTTAGCAGCAGTTTCAGGCACAGCGCTTCAATTTCCTTCTCTTTCTCATCCACGATGGTGTCGTCCTTGATAATTGTCTGCGCCAGTGCGACATCCTGCTCGATCAGCGCCTTGGTTGCCTTGGCAATGGCGCTTTCAATCAAGGCGCCCATTTCAATTAGGCTGTAATTCAGTTGGGTTAACTGCTCGTCAAACCGACTGCGCATCATCCAAACCTCCCTGTAATATAATCCTCTGTCCGCCTGTCCTCCGGCATGGAAAACATGGTCTCCGTGTCCTTATATTCCACCATTTCACCCAGAAGGAAAAAGGCGGTTTTATCACTGATACGGGTGGCCTGCTGCATGTTATGAGTCACAATGATTATACTGTATTTCTCCCGCAATGTCAGCAATAATTCCTCGATTTTACTAGTAGAAATCGGGTCAAGCGCACTGGTGGGCTCGTCCATCAGAATCACCTCCGGCGACACCGCCAGCGCCCGGGCAATGCAAAGCCGCTGCTGCTGTCCGCCGGACACGCCCAGCGCTGACTTCTTCAGCCGGTCCTTCACCTCGTCCCAAATCGCCGCATCTCGCAAGGATTTCTCCACAATTTCGTCCAGCTGGAGCTTTCCTGTAATTCCATGGGTTCGCGGCCCAAAGGCGATGTTGTCATAAATACTCATGGGAAAAGGGTTCGGCTTTTGAAACACCATACCCACCCGCTTGCGTAGGGCATTCACGTCCATGCCCCCATAAACCGGCTCGCCAAATAGCAATACCTCTCCTTCGATGTGGCAATCCTCCACCAAGTCGTTCATCCGATTGAGGGATTTCAGCAGCGTTGATTTCCCGCAGCCTGACGGCCCAATGAAAGCGGTGATGTTTCCTGTCTCCAGACTCAGGTTGATATTTTTCAGTGCCTGAAAGGCCCCATAATGTAAATCTAAATTTTTAATGTCAAAGCAGTTCATGCCCTGCCTCCTATCTTTTTCGCTGCCTTGGCGGACAGTGCATTGATGATGATAACCACGCCCAGCAGCACCACTGCCGTGGCGTAGCCCTCGCCCATATGCAGCCCCTCGCTGGAGAGTGCGTACATATGCACGGACAAACTCCGCACCGACTGGGTCGGGCTCGTTGGTATCCGGGCCACTGTTCCCGCCGTGTAAATCAGAGCTGCTGTCTCTCCCACAATGCGCCCAATGGCCAAAATCATCCCCGCCAGAATCCCTGGTGCTGCCGAGGGCAAAACAATGCGAAACACAGTGCGCAGCTTCCCTGCTCCCAGACCAAATGCCCCTTCACGATAGCTGTCCGGCACGGCCAGTAGCGCCTCCTCGCAAGATCGCATAATCAGCGGTAAAATCATAATCGCCAGCGTAAACCCACCTGCCAACAGTGAAAACCCCCATCCCAAGTAGGTCACGAAAAACAACAGCCCAAACAGACCATATACAATCGACGGAACGCCGGAGAGCGTTTCCGCCGTCAACCGCACCAGCCGCACCAATCTGCTGCCCCGCTTTGCATACTCCACCAGATAGATGGCCGCAAAAACTCCCACCGGCACGCAGATGAGAAGCGTCAGTGCGGTGAGAAAAACCGTAGAAATTAGTGCAGGCATCAGCGACACATTTTCACTACTGTATTGGAGGGAAAACAAACTCGGCTTAATATAGGGAATCCCCCGCACCAGAATGAAACCCACCAAATACACCAGTACCCCAATGGTCAGCGCCGCCGAAGCCCAGGTCAGCACTGCCAAAATTCGCTCGCCCGCTCGTCGAAACCCGCTCATGCTCTTCCCCTCCTCTTCAGCGCAGAAAAGCTCAAGTTAATGATGAGAATAAACACAAACAGCACAACACCTGTAGCAATCAGTGCCTCCCGATGCAGGTCGGCAGCATAGCCCATCTCCAAAACGATATTGGCCGTCAACGTCCGCACGCCGCGAAAAATGGACACAGGCATTCTTGCCTGATTGCCTGCCACCATAATCACTGCCATGGTCTCCCCCACAGCCCGCCCGATACCCAGCACAACCGCTGCCAGCATCCCAGACTTGGCCGCCGGTACCACAACGAAAAACAAGCTCCGATACTGCCCCGCTCCCAGTGCCAGCGCTCCTTCATAATACTGCTCCGGCACAGCTCGCAATGCACTTTCCGTAATACCGATGATGGTGGGCAGAATCATAATACCCAACAAAATACAAGCCGACAGAATGCTGCTGCGCAAGTAGGGCACAATCGCTGCCATGCCGAAAAATCCATAGACTACCGACGGAATACCCGCCAGCAAATCCACGCCGGGCTTGAGTATTTTATAAAGCCGCTGCGGGCAAAGCTTCGCCAAAAACACTGCCGTGAGAATCCCCACCGGCACCCCCAGCACAATTGCTCCCGCCGTTACATAGAGGCTGCCCACAATCATGGGAAAAATGCCAAAAAGAGGCGGTACGTCCACCGGCGTCCATTCTCTGCCCAGCAGAAACTCCGCCAGTCCAATTTTACCAATAGCAGGCAGACCATTGGCAAACAAGAACAGGCAAATCAGCCCAATGGAGAAAATGGAGGCGAGCGCCGCAATTAAAAATACGGCGCTCATAATTTTTTCCCTCACCTGATTCATGAAACCACGTCGTTCCACATATCCAACTCGCCAGTGAAAATACCTTTCACCTGCTCCTTGGACAAGCCCTCCAGCGGATTATCCGGATGCACCACCACGGCGATGCCATCCAGCGCAATTGCCATGGATGTCAACACTGCTTGCTCGCTGTCCTTCAAATCACGGCTGGCCATACCAATGTCACAGGTGCCATCTATGGCCCCGTTCATGCCCGAGGAGGAGTCGTTGGTCTGAAGCTCAATTTCCGCATTGGCATTGAGCGCTCGATACGCCTCAATGAGCTTCTCCATCAGCGGCGACACAGAGGACGAGCCTGCAATCACCAGCTTACCGCCGGGCAAGCTACTCTGAAACGCTGCAGCATCATCTACCACCGTGATATAGCTCTTGCCCACAATTTCCTGTCCGGCCGCAGACATCATAAAGCGGATGAAGTCTGCGCTCAGCTCTGACAGCTCGCCCCTGGTGGCAATGTTAAAGGGTCGGGCGATAGGGTATGTACCGTCCTTCACGTGAGCGGTGGTGGCTGTAACACCCTCAATGCTCAGCGCCTTCACTGTACTACTCAACGAACCGAGAGAGATGTAACCAATGGCATATATATCTCCGGCAATGTTGGTCATCATCACGTCGGTTTGCTTGGCGATAATCGCCTCTTTGGTGGTCAAGTCCTTTTTTGTGCCGTCATCGTTTTTTTCTTCAATGCCAAACAGTTCAACAAATGCGCCTCGGGTGCCGGAGCCATCCTCCCGGCTAATCACGCTAATCATCTTGTCTGACTGAAAGCCGCTGCCCGCCGTGTTCGTCTGGCAGCCTGCCAGCAGCACCAACGCAACGAGACATACCATGGATATCATCTTTTTCATCTGTTTTCCTCCCTAAATCTTGACTGCAAACAGATGATACCTCCCCCATGTATAATCAAAATGCAACCTATTGTAAAGTCTGTGTAAAATATACTCTTTACAGCGCAAAAAGTCCCGTCCTCCACACAGAGGCCGGGACTTTTCTGTTTATTCTCAAGCAGGAAGCAATTTACTCTCGCCGACAGAAAACTGAAGGCTCTCGTCGAAAAAGGCCGCAAACTGCGTCAAAACATCCTCATCAATCATCATCTGCGCCTCCCACAGTTCCTTGCGCAGCGCTTCCTGTTCCTCTGTCCGCCGCAGCTCTCGCTGCAACTGCAAACGCTGCTCATTCACCGCATAGGGAATGCCGATATTGTGGTTGCTTCCCTCCAGTGCCAGAAAGCGGAAGTTGGGTTTGCCTTGATGGGCCTCCAGAATTTTCTTATAGTTGTCCCCAAATAGAACCACTGCATCCTCCCTGCTGTGTGCAACAAGAACAGGGCACTCAGCCCGTCCCAGCCCGCTCACAGCGGAAAAGCCTGCCGCTGCACCAAAGGACATCCGCTGAAATATTGCAGGCGGCACAATCAAAATGCGGCTGAGCGCACTGCCGTACTGACTGCGCAGTTTCGCCGCCATCGCCGCCAGCGGCTCGTTGTACGCCGACACCGAAACAATCGCCCGCACCGGATAAGGCTTACAGCAGAGCACTGCATCGGCAGCATAGCCTCCCCAAGAATGACCATAAAGTAGCAACGGCAAAGACGATAGCATCGGATCTGCCCCCACGTAATCCAGCACCGCCGCCGTATCGAGCATATGCTGGGGCAGGCCATGAATATTTTTCCCACTGCTGCGCCCCATGCCCATGCCGTCGAAAATCACGACCAGATAACCGGCTCTGGCAAAAAACTCCGTTTGGGGAAAATAGTGCTCCATATTCCAGCCGTACCCGTGCACCATCACTACAAGCGCCTTGGGTTTCTCCGTATAGGTCAGCTGCATGCCGGCCAGCGTTTCCTTCCCCGACAAACAGGAAAAGGCCCGAACCTTAAGCGCAGGATATTGAGAAAAGAAATAATCGTAGAACGCAGTCGTTTCTCTGCCTCGCACGTGAAATACTTTGCAGTACTCCTGATAGGTAAAAGCGAACACAAACACAACCAGGGCAAGAGGAATGAGCAGCCATATCATAATTAACGACACCTCTGTGTAAACAGTTTTCCCGCAGCAGTCAAGCCCCAAATATGGCCTTTTCTGCTACTTCTCAAAAGACAAAATTCACCATATTTTACTACAGAAAAAAAGAAAACGCAATCCAAAAATATTGCCAGCTTGTATTTTCTCCCAACCCGGCAACATAGAAAAAGCGCCCCGGCTCTCAAAAAAGTCGAGGCGCTTGAACGAAGCATCATTCGCTTCAGTTATACCACATGTTCGCCCTGATTGCGAACAGGCACTTGACTACAACAATGTCCCATCGCAGTAAAATATGTTCTAAGCATGAACAATTACATCAAATTCGATGGCTCCGAGCGCCCTAAGTCGCTGGAATTAAAAACCTTTGACGCAGAAATGATTCCTGCGCCATCGGTACATTGTATTTTTGATAGATAAAAAGCAGTGCGCAAATTATCTTCTGCGTTGCTTTTTATATCTATCATCAGCTTTGTTTTTTCAGATGCAAGCCTTATAAACTGCGCAAATATCCTCTTCCGAGAGAAAAATCGGATTATTGGCGAGCAAGCGCTGTTGATTAGCGACCACTGATGCTGCCATTTCAGCGCACTTGGCATCGTCCACGCCGAACTCACGCAGCGGCGGACGGCCGAGGATTTTATCCAGCAGCGCAAAAAGCTCTGCCCACACTTTCTCCGGTGGGCAATCAAGCACTTTGCAGATGACCGTCTCCAGTGGGGACAGGTCTGCGCCCAGCTGCTGATATTTCACAAACACTTGTTCAAAGAGCATGTAGTTCGCCTTGCCATGCGGCACGTGATAGTTGCCGCCAATGGGATACGACAGGGCGTGCACCGCCGCACAACCCGCATTGCCGAAAGCGATGCCTGCCATAGCGCTGGCATACAGAAAATCGGTCATATCCTCCGGCAAAGAACCCCCGCCCTTCTGCGCCAGTGCCTGATAGCCGGTCAGAATCAGCTCAATGGCTGTGCGGCCATTGGCTCGCACGAAGGGGTTGGTTTTTGGGGAAATGTACGATTCCACAGCATGAATCAGCGCATCAATGGAGCTTGCAGCAAAGACCTCGTAGGGCAGAGTAGCAAGCAAGCCCGGAATCAGCACGGTCTCCTGCGCAAAGAGGGCGGGAATCGCCAAGCCTACTTTTGTTTTCCTCTTCTTGAACTCAACGATAGAAATATTAGTCACTTCGCTGCCGGTGCCACAGGTAGTGGGGATAATAATCAGTTCCCGCTTGCAAGGCAGGGCGGCGCCCTGCGCAAATATTTCCTCGCAGCTCAATCCGTCACCAAAAACGAAGAGCTTGGCAATATCGATGACTGTTCCGCCGCCGATGGCGATGATGCGCTTGATTTCCTTGCCCGCAGCGGCATCCAGCATGGCATCAATCATCTCGTCAGACGGCTCGCCCATGCCATATTTCTCCTGATAAATAACGGCGCAGGGCGGCTCAGTCCCCGCCAGCGAGGGAGCGAGGACATATTCGTTTGTAATAATCAAATCACCAGCGCCGACGTTCCATGCCGCAAAAAATTCCAGCAGACTTTCACTGTCGGAAATGGCGGGCTTAACTAAAAAATTCATGATGTTTTTTCCTCCTTATAACTTGGATTATACTGTCGGCTCCGTGGGCTCGGCAGATTCTGCAGGCGCACCCTTAAGCACCCGACGCAATGATGCCAAAATGCAAATCAGCGCCACCACATTCGCCACGATGACCGGACCAAATTCCACGCCGGCGATGCGCAGCAAATTGATCAGCCCCGTTATTATTCCCAGCACATGACAGGCAACTGCCAGGTCTTTCCTGTCACTGCCGGTCTTTACAATCATCACAATGTTTGCCACAAAAAGAATCAAGGCTGCGCCCGCTCCGCAAAACACAACTGGCAGTGGTATATTCATGCTTTCCATCTCCTTTGTCTTATGGGTAACAGGTGACGCTCCTCCGCCTGATGGCGGAGGAGCGCACGCTTTGAATTAGGCGACTTCTTCTTTTTTCTTCATTATGGCGCTGGGACCCTCGACAACTGCCCAAACAATGATGCCGACGAGCAGAGCCTTTTCAGGCGTCATGCAGGCCAGCGCACCGGCGATGACGCAAGCGATGCCACGCTCGTTGGCGGTGGAAGTCATGCGGATGCCGATGTTTCCGCAGGCGAAGGCCTGCACCGCCATAGTGATGCCGAAGAAGATGGCAAAGGCGGGACGAATGAGCGTGACCAGAGGCAGAATCATAACGGCAATCACAGTGGAGGCGCGGAAGGTGCAAACACCGTCCCAATAAGAGTTCATGGTTTTGTATCCTCTCTTGTAGCGCTCAGTGATTGTGAGTAGGCCCGATGCCCACAGCGGGCCGCACAGTGGAACCCAAGGAGCAAACAACGCCATGATGGCATTGCGGAAAAAGCTGACTAGATTGGAGCGGCCGGCATCGAAGATGACGGTTTCGTCCGGTCGGCCGGCTGTGGCCTCTTCAACAACTTCCTTCGCTAGAACGAAGTCAGAAAAAGCGATGATGTACACCGTCAATGCCATGGGGATGGCGGAGAGGAAAAAGCTCACAGCGGGCATGCCGAGGCCGAAGATGGTAAAATGCTCTGCCACGAAGCTGAAGTTAACCGGCGTAATGCCCCACTGGATTTGCGGCATGGGGATTTCCTTAAGCAGAATGGGCGCAAGGATGATGGCGAAGAGCTGCGCAGGAACCACACCTTGATTTCGTATAATCCCCCAAATCTTACTCTTTTTGGCCGTTTCTGCAAAGGTGGGGTTGAATAGGAAAAAGTAGGACAGGAGCACAGCGATGGTGACCGTCCACGGTGCACGAGGGATGCGAGCGTTGATGACGTTCATACCGGCGGTAACACCTGCACCAAGGACGATACCCGCCTTGATTGACATAGGCACCATCTGCACGAGTTTTCTTCCCAGGCCGGAGACTCCCATGATGAGAAAGGACACGGCCACAAGCATTTGCAGGGCAATCATGGCATAAATACGGTCGACATTGCCCATGCCGAAATCAGGCACAGACCACTGACTGAGCCAGTTGATGGTGAGAGGCAGTGCTGGCGTAATCCAGCCGGGCACCACCGGGTCGCCCATCAGCGATGGGAGGTAGTAGCACAGTGCGTTGAGCACGCCAAAGGTCAGGGACATGAGAAATGCGCCGTTTTCAGTGAGACCCAGTGCGGCAATGTTGGACGGATCATCCAGCCCGAAGACGGACATGGTTGTGCCCATGCCGGCACCCAGGCAGGCAACGCCGAGAAACAAAGCTGCGAAGAATTCCGTCCACGACCAGCGGTGGTGAATGAGCGGTAGGCGGATGCGGAACATACCAAGCTTGATGGCCGGCTGTTCCTCGCCATATTTACGCTTTTGCAGTGGGAATGTGCCCTTCATAAAATTTTCAGGAATCATATGCGTTGCTGTGTTGTCGGTTTTGTTCATAAATCAACCCTCCATGATTCATTTTTTGTTTTCTCTTTTATTGAAATCTCTTATGAACATCAGCCGTGAAAACAAGCGTCCTCCTCTTCCACGTATTCTGATATCTTGCACGAAGCTGATATTCGCTTTTGTCAATCGGTACAGGGAAACCGCTTTTCAAACGCCTGCGTCAGCGCAGGGCGAAAGTCGGGATGAGCAATGTCGATAAGGGCTTTTGCCCGGCTGCGCAGAGTTTTCCCCTTGAGCTGGGCAATGCCATACTCGGTGATGACGTAGTCCACATCGTAGCGATTGGTGGTGACAGCGGAGCCCTCATCGATGATGGCAACGATTTTAGAAATTGTGCCGCCCGCCGCCGTGGAAGGCATGGCCATCAGGGTGCGCCCCCCCTTGGAGAGGTTTGCGCCGCGAACGAAGTCCACCTGTCCGCCCACACCGCTGATTGGCCGCAGGCCGACACAGGTGGAAACCACCTGCCCCATTAAGTCTACCTGCACGCAGGAGTTGATGGACACCAGATTGTCGTTTTGCGCAATGACCACCGGGTCGTTGACATAGTCCACTGGCAGGAGTTCGACATCGGGATTATCTGCGGCGAAATCATAGAGCTTTTGTGTGCCCATGAGGAAGGTAGCGATACACTTGCCCGGGTGAAGCGTTTTGCGGCGGTTGGTCACCACACCTTTGCGCACCAGATCAACAACGCCGTCGGAGAACATCTCCGAATGGATGCCCAAATCCTGCTTTTCGCCCAGAAATTGAAGCACTGCGTCAGGGATGGCGCCAATACCAAGCTGCAGGGTATCGCCATCTCGCACCAGGGAAGCGCAGTGCTGGCCAATGGCCTGCTCCACAGCAGTGATTTTCGGCGGTTGGAGCTCGAGCAGGGGTACATCCGCCTCGACAATGTGGTCAAGTTCACTCACATGAATAAGACTGTCGCCTCGGGTGCGGGGCATGTGCCGGTTGATTTGGGCGATGCGCAAATCGGCGCAGTCGGCAGCGGGCTTGGTGTAATCCACGGAGACACCGAAACTGCAGTAGCCCTCCTCATCTGGAGTCGAGAGGTTCAGCAGCACCACGTTGGGATGCAGCGTACTGCGCAGTAGTTCGGGGACTTTGGAAAAGTACACCGGCGTGAAGTCGCCCCGTCCTTCCTGGACGGCTTTGCGGGTGCTGCCGCCGAGGAAGAGGCTGTTGTGCCGGAAATGGGACTCCATACCCGGTGCGCAGTATCCTGCGCTGCCCATAGCCACCATGTGAACAATCTCCACACTTTCGTACTGGGCATGGTTTGCCACCATGGCATCTGTTAACATCACCGATTCGCCGGTGGCGTGCGTGACCACGACGCGGTCACCGCTTTTGATATGCCGCACGGCCTCTTGTGCCGTGCAGAGCTTGTTTTGATATTCGTCTTGCCAGCTCATCATTTACCTCCAAAGCGTATTAGCAGCCTCTCCGGTCTTCCACCCGCTTGCGGGCCCAACCAAGCAGTTCATCGCTGACACCTGTGATAACCTGCACCTTTTGCAGGTCGGGAATTTCATTCTTTAACTCGTCGAAAATTAAAGTTTCGTTTTCCGGCACAGCCGCTGGACAATTGGCGCACTGCCCCAGCATGCGCACATGGAGCACACCGTCCTCATACATGCGGAAGGAGGCGCTGCCGCCGTGGCTGCGCAGACGCGGGTTCACCTTGTCCTCAAGCAAATCCCGGATTTTGTTTTCCAGCGCCATTTGTCCCATGGTGTACTACTCCTTTATTCCGGCGATTGTCTTCGCCAGTTCCTTCTTTGCGGGCAGGTCGCTCTGGCGGGCAATCATGATGCGCTGCGCCTGCGGCGAACCTGCGCCGTGCATGGATTCGGTGCGGTAGCCCACCGCCGCCGTACCGAGAGCGAGGTTTTCAATCAGGCGCATTATGCGCAAACGATTTTCCGTGGAGACACTTGCATTGCCCTTAAAATATTTTTCAATCACAGGGCCCAGCTTCGGGTTACGCAAATCCTTTTCCGAAGGAGCTGTAACCATCAAGCCGCCGGCAATGTCCTCGGCGAGGCGCACGATTTCGTAAGGGAAGCGGGTAACATTCTGCTTGCAGACGTTGGCAAGCAGCAGGTCAATGATGTAGCTGCCGGACTTGGTAGGCTGTCCCTCAGAAGAGCAGGCAATGCCGCAGCAGTAGAGGGTTTCGTTGAGATGGGTCATTTCGATGATTTTGTCTTTTATGTGCGTGGCCTTGGCAGCACCATTGTACTCCGCTGCCACGGCCGCTGCACCGATGAGCACATCGCCCACGCCGACTTTGCAGCCACCGTAGCTCTGCCGGTGGTAGCCCGCAAAGCGCTCAACAAGCATGCCAGAGAAATCGTATTCACCGTTCATGAAGATACGGTCGTTGGGGACGAAAACGTTATCGAATACTACGAGAGCCTCTACACCACCGAATTCGACGTTGCCGACGTCAATAGTGCCGCCCTCGAGTTTACGGGCATCGCAGCTCTGGCGGCCGACAATCATAAAGATACCGTCTGTGTCGATGGGCACAGCGAAGGAAACTGCGTAGTCCTTGTCTGCCTCACCCATGGACTGAGTGGGCATGATGATGATTTCATGGGAATTGAGTGCGCCGGTCTGGTGCGCCTTGGCACCGTTAACCACGATGCCGTCTGGACGGCGCTCTACCACGCGCAGGAACATGTCCAGATCAGGCTGAGCATGGGGAGCGAGGGAGCGGTCGCCTTTGGGGTCGGTCATGGCGCCATCGACGGTGAAGTCCTGCTCCTGACAGTAGCGCATGAAGTTGACGAAGTTGGTGAAATAGCTGGTGCCGTATTTTTCATCAATTTCATACGTGGTACTGTACACGGCGTTGAAGGCATCCATGCCGACGCAGCGCTGGTAGCATGCGGCGGTTTTTTGCCCGAGCAGACGCTGCATTTTTATCTTGCTGACCAAATCGTCGCTGGAGCGGTGAATGTGGTTAAAGCGATTAATGGTTGCTCCCGTGTCCGGATCGATGGCCGTCATGAGTGCCTGATGCTCCGGTACCTGTGCCAAATCATAGGTCATGCGAACCGAGTTGAGGGACGGACGCAAAATCGGATCGTCCACCGGATTTTCAATCTTCTCGCCAAACATATAAACCTGTGTGTTTAGTTTGCGAATACTCTCAATATACTCATTGCCTGTCATCAGTGCCATGCGAACTACCTCCTAATTTCTACATTGTGTGGATGGTTGGTTTTCTCTCTGCTACTATCCTTATACGCAAGCCTGATGCCAAAATATATCCAACATTCTGCTCCCATTTCAATTTGTCGCAAAAATGCGAAAGCTTAGGCGAGAAATCTTTGATTCTGCCCATGTTTCATAGCGCAGCAAGACTTGCGCCGAAAAAAAGGACACACGAAAAAACGGCACCTGCCCCTGCGGGCATGTGCCATTTTTGATTCACTGCATCAGCTTTGATGCATCATTTTTGATGCAAGGACTCATATTTATTCCGCTTCCGGTTATACGTAGTGGCATCCATACCCAGGCTCTTCGCCGCATCACGAATGTTGCCGTGCTCCTGGTAAGCCTTTTGAATAAAGGAAGCCTCGTACTGCTCTAAAATCGCTTTAAGGCTAGTTGCCTCCGCAACAGCGACGGGTGGGAGTGCGGGCTGCCCCGGTTCAGGGCTAAGCTCGGTAACGGACACAGCGGAATCATTACTCATGATAAACGCCCGCTCGATGACGTTTTTCAGTTCGCGCACGTTCCCCGGCCACCCATACTTTTGCATCGTTTCCACCGCTGCCTCAGTAAAATTTTTGCTTCTGTTGTACTTTTGGTTTAACTCCGCCAGCATGTGCTCTGCCAGCAGAACAATATCCTCCTGCCGCTCCCGCAGAGGCGGAATCTTAATGGGAAACACGCTAAGGCGGTAATACAAATCCTCCCGAAACTTTCCCTGCCGCACGAGCTGTGCCAAATCACTGTTGGTCGCCGCCAGAATGCGTACGTCAATTTTGATGGGCTTGTTGCCGCCCACACGCACAATTTCCTGCTCCTGCAAGACCCGCAGCAGCTTGACTTGAGCGCTCAAACTCAAGTCGCCGATTTCGTCAAAGAAAATCGTGCCCTTATCTGCCACGCCGAAATAACCGATTTTTCCCTTGTTGGCTGCGCCGGTGAAGGCACCGGGGTCGTAGCCGAACAGCTCACTCTCAATCAGGTTTTCTGGAATAGCGCCGCAGTTAACTTTGATGAAGTTCTGCTTATCACGACTGCTCTCGTTAAAAATGTACGAGGCTACCCGCTCCTTACCCACGCCGGTCTCTCCTAGTAAAAGCACCGGCGTGTCCAACTGCGCCACCCGCCTGGCAATTTCCAAAACCTCCAGCATGGCCGGTGCCGCTGCAACAAGGCCACTCTCTTCAAGCACCTGGCGGCGCAGAAGCTTGACCTCGGCATAATACTTTTCCGCCTTCTCACTGCTCTTGTCCAGTTCTTCCCGCAAAGCGTAAAGCTCGGACAAATCCCGCACGGCGGTAACCACCATGATAACTCGATTTTTATTGTCGAAAATCGGCGTGGAGGTGACCAGCGCCCGCTTTCCCGTGGCAAATTCCTGCTTCAGCGACACAGTTGCACATTTTTCCAGCGCCAGCAGGGTGCCAGAGCGGGAAATCACGCCGCTCTGCATCAAATCCCGCATATTCTTCCCCAGCACCATGGACTTTTCCAGGCCGGAAATCACAAGATAGGATTGATTGACATAGATCGTCGTTGCGTTTCCGTCCGTGATATAAATGCCGTCATAAACACCTTCAATCACGGATATCAGGACTTCTATAGCGCTACCAATGTCAGCAAAAAAGCCGCTGTCATGCTTGTCCGGCAAATAGGTCGGCTGGCGGCTTGTGTTCATGTTGGTGCCCTCCCCTTTCATGACGCAAAAGCGAAATACTGCTACAAATTCAATTGTTTTATTTTTATCACAGCATAACACAGATTTTCTTCTTTTGCAATTGCAAAATGGCATCCGGCGAAAATATCGAAGTAGTGCTTTTCATGTCCCTGCTCGAACAGATAAGTCAGATTTTTGCCCATTCCTGCCAATAAATGCACGCAATCTTCATGCCAAACTACTGAAGCTATGTCAAACCTGTTCTCTTATGGCCAATCATTGAGAGCTTGCCTCGTGACCAGTCGAAGCTTTGCCATTCGTTAGAATTGCGCTGGTGCAATAGAACTCTCTAAAATGGCCCCACTTCTCGAACCTAGATGTGTCTATGAAAACGAGGAGAGGAGTATGCTTTTTGCCGAAATCTAAAAGCGTGGAAATACTTGCAACCATAAGATGTATCATTTTTGACTTTCCTTAAATACTCGAATAATTATAAATTGGACACTCGAAGGGATAACCATCTCCTAAAACTCCTACAATAGCAGGCCTCGGCGGGTAAAGAAATCATCCACTTTTGAGCTGCCTCGTTTAGGCCGCTCCAAAGCCGATGACTTTTATTACTGCAAATATTTTGAAAAAATATTGGTATAATGATTCCTAAATGTAATACTTGTGATGTTAATGAAGGGCTCAGCCCACTCCATTTCATCCCATATGCCAACGGGACTAAAGCATTGCATAAAGAGATTTTCTTTGGTGACTTTTACAACCCTACCAATATTTATACTATCTTCTTTTCCAATTTCGGCAATAACAATTTCTTTCGTCTTTTTGAAAAAGGAAAAGACTTTTTCCCAACTAATTATTTCGATTTCCGGCGCCCCACTCAAGAAAGAAGTAATACCCTCGTTTTTTACTATATTCTCAAAAAATTTGCAGGATTCGGAGTATTTAATTTCCAGCACTTGACTCATCGGGATAATCGTATAGCCATCGGGCATGAAATCAAAAAACCGTAATATCATTGCCATATCATTGTTTATTATAATTGGTATGCAATTAAGTATTTCCCTTTCCATTCTGACTTCAATGTAATTTTCCTCTATAGCATGTTGAACTAGAATAGAATACAATTTTTCTTTATCCATTATGACTCCCCCATATGTCATGGGCGGCGCTTGTTAGGATTCGGTTTGCGGCGGGCATCTCCTTTTTCCCCGCCACCATCCTTTTGCTTTCTGGCCTGCCCCTGTTCATGTTTTCCTTTTGTGCTTGGCCGCGCTCCTTTTGTATGTTCAGTAACGCCGCTTCCAGCCCTTGCTTCTAAAATATTCGTATTATTATCATTGATAACCCCATCTATGATTACGCAAATCCCCAATCCTGCAACATAGATTACATCACCAATAGGCAGAACGCCGTCCACCGCAATTATCGGCCATGCCGTGGTGGTCCATAACCGAAGCACTTCAGTATTCTCACCGCTCGGATCAATCCACTTTAATGGATTATTTAGTCCATATACATACAAATTGTTGCTCTGATGCACCGCCTGAATGTTTGGTGCGTACACATACATATTTAGCCCAAGCGGATCTCCTTCGTCCAGTTCTTGTATATTCCATTTCAATGGGTTATCCCCGTAAATCATATTACCGGGGTTCCAGTGGATATCTTCCTGTGTAAACCTACCCGTGCTCGGGTCGTAATACCTCGCCCTGAGATAAATCGTCCCTGTTTCCTCGTCGAAGTACTCCCCGCAGTAGCGGAAGGGATTCGCATCATTGTCAGTGGAGTAGCCCGCCATATCCCGCAGGTTGCCGAAGGCGTCGTAGTCGTATTTCTGCGTGATGACTCCAGCGGTGTTGGTCAGGCTCGTCACATCGCCGTGCGCGTTGTAGAGATAGTAGTTCCTCGCTCCGCCAAGGTCAGCGCCAATGAGGCCAATACCACGGTAATACTTGTTGGCAACCGCACCATTTATGAGGTCGGAGATAATATTGCTGCCGTCCCAAATGTGGGTGGTGGTCACGCCGTTGACCGTCTTGGACTGACGCAAACCGTTGGCACGGTAAGCATACTCGGCAACGATGCCTCCCGTCTCCATACGAACCTGCCGGTTGAATCCATCATACTCGTAAAGCACAATATCGTCAAGACCCTGGGTGACTTCTGCCGATGGTGTCCCTGCGGTCGGAGAGAGTACGAATGGAATTGAGGCGGTGGTGTGCTATTACCGTCGCTACCACCGCCGATGATGCTGTGTTGCCTGTAGGGTTGACGGTTCCTCCGTATTTTTCTCATAAAAATTCGAAGGCGTTGCAAATTTTATGCAAAATTTAAAATAGCTATTTCGTAGCCTTTATCGACCATATGGTATAATCGCTATAGGAGGTGCGGATAGATGGCAGTAAAATCGAAGCGCAAGGTTTTAAATAGTGAATATAACTTAGCGGTACTTTTCCCAGAAATAGCAGCTCAATGGGATTACAGTAGAAATTCATATTCCCCCGAAACGTATTACCCATTTAGCAATAAAGTAGTGTCCTGGCAATGCAACTTCAATCCTGAGCATAATTGGGATATGAGGATTTCACAGAGAACAACGGGGCGAGGTGCTTGCCCAAGCTGTTCGCTGGGAACGGGAACATCGTTTCCAGAACAAGTGTTGTACTATTATATGAAACTTCTTTTTAGAGACTGCGAAAATAGAAAGAAGGTACACGGCTTTGAAGTTGATATCATTATCCCTTCATTACCATTCGCAATTGAATATGATGGGTGCTATTATCATAATAAAAGTACAGTCATGCGAGAAACTCAAAAACAGCAAGCTATGTTGGAGCATGGAATCGAGTTTCTTGCCGTGAAGGAATATAATCTGATTTCACCACAAGGAGATGGTGCCTCGAATGTATGGATCAAAGCCGGCGCTGAATATCAGAAACTTGACCAAATGGTGGTTGATGTAGTGGATGTTATAAATAAGAGATTTAATACACAATATGCCATTGCACCAGATAGTCGTCGGGATTGCACAAAAATATTATGGAACTATCTTTCAAACGCTAAAAAAACTTCCTTAGGAGCAACTCATCCAGAACTCCTCAAAGAATGGCACTCTGTGCGCAACACCATTGACCCGTACACCATCTCTGCCGGATCGGAACAGATTGTTTGGTGGAAATGCGCAAAGGGCCATGAATGGGATGCTTCTATATACAATCGAGCTAAAAATCGTACCGGTTGCCCTTATTGTCTCAATCGGCGGGTGAGCAAAACGAATAGCCTTGGCCATACAAACAAAAGGCTGGCCAAAGAGTGGCATCCCGAAAAAAACAAAATAACTGCTTTTGAGGTTGCGCCTATGTCTGGCAAGAAGGTTTGGTGGAAATGTGCAAATGGGCACGAATGGGAAGCGATGATTTACGACCGAAGTAATGGCAATGGGTGCCCATTTTGTGGACGTAAACGGGCATCCATTGAGACTTGTTTGGAAACAACGCATCCGGAGATTTCAAAAGAATGGCTCAGCGAGGCCAGCGGTCTGACTCCTAGGGATGTTACAGCAGGTTCGAGCAAAACCGTTGCATGGAGGTGCACAAAAAATCACGAATGGACGTCTAAAGTTCAAGCACGAACAAAAAAGAATCATAAAGGATGTCCATATTGTTCCGGTATCCGGTGTACGACCGAGCATAGTTTAACAGCGCTATATCCTGAACTCGCTGTGCAGTTTCACCCTACAAAGAATGGCGAAATTGCGCCTGATAAACTTCACGCAAACTCCAACAAAGATATTTGGTGGCTATGTGAAAGCGGGCATGAATGGCAGGCAAGGCCATCGTATAGAACAAAACATTCTGCATGTCAGCAATGCAAAAGAGAGCAAAACTCATTGGCTACAAAATATCCTGCGTTGGTTTTCATGTGGCATCCTGAAAAAAATGGAGATTTGAAACCGGATCAAGTAACACCCGGAATGGAGCATGAGGTCTGGTGGAAATGCGAAGAAGGTCATGAGTGGACACGCAGAATATGCAACGCAGTTAAGAAGAATGCCTGCCCTTATTGTTCTGGCCGCATCGCCAACCACGAAAACGCCTTGTCAGTATGCAATGCGGCACTATCAAAAGAGTGGGATTATAAAAAAAACAGAGGACTAAGCCCTTGGGAAGTAACACCTGATATGCACAAAACAGTCTATTGGGTATGTGACAAGGGCCATTCTTACAAAGCACCCATTACCTTGCGCAATCAAGGAAAAAACAATTGCCCTTATTGCAATGGCAGCAAGCTAAATGCCGACACTTGCCTTGCGGCAGTTAATCCTGCGTTAGCAAAACAGTGGCATCCCATTTTGAATAAATATAAAACACCGTGGGAGGCACGTGCAAAAAGTTCGGAAAAAGCATGGTGGCTTTGTGGTAAAGGCCACGAATGGCAGGCAACAATTCGAAGCAGAGGCAAGGGGGCAGGATGTCCATATTGTGCGGGGAAAAAGGCTATAAAAGGAGAAAATGACTTAACGACAACCCACCCACACCTTACAAAACAATGGCACATCGCTCGAAACGGGAGTTTAAAACCTTGGCATGTCAAAGCGGGTTCCTCTCGGAAAAAAGTGTGGTGGAGATGCGAGAAAGGACATGAATGGCAAGCTACCCCCTATCACCGAGCAATTGGACATGGTTGTCATATTTGCTCTGGATATGAGATATCCCCGGGCATCAATGACCTTGCAACAGTGAACCATGCATTGGCCAGTCAATGGCATCCAAGCAAAAATGGAGTTCTGCGCCCAGGTCAGCTTAAGGCTAAGTCCAATAAAAAAGTGTGGTGGAAATGTGAAATGGAACACGAGTGGCAGGCGGTCATTACGCATCGTTCCAGTGGGGATGGGTGCCCATATTGTGCAGGAAAAAAAGCTATAAAAGGCATGACTGACTTGGCAACTGTCAACCCCGCATTGGCTGGTCAACTGCATCCTGAAAAAAACGGCGACTTAGATGCTGGCACTCTGCTTCCGAAGTCTGACAAAAAAGTATGGTGGCTGTGTGAGAAGAACCATGCATGGCAGGCACGTATCGGCGAGCGTACACGTGGCAACGGGTGCCCTTATTGCTCTCATCGACTCGTTGAAAAAGGCGTTACAGACCTTGCCACTTTGCATCCCCAAGTGGCGGCTCAGTGGCATCCTGTAAAAAATGATAGTTTAACGCCATCGGAAGTTATGGGAGGTTCAGGACGGCATGTATGGTGGCAGTGTGAAAAGGGACATGAGTGGCAAGCTCCAATCAGTAATCGCACAAGAGGACGAAATTGCCCTATATGTGCAGGCAAGCAAGTATTAGGCGGATTTAATGATTTTGCCACAATTCATCCTTTGCTGGCAAAGCAATGGCATCCATTAAAGAACATGTCTGTTCAATCAAATCATGTTACTGCTCGTTCGGGTAAGAAAGTGTGGTGGCTGTGCGAGAAGGGCCATGAGTGGCAAGCCGTGGTCGCAAGTCGAACCGGTGGAACAGGTTGTCCTGTATGTGCGAACAAAAAACTTTTGCCGGGATATAACGACCTCGCCACAAAAAAGCCCGACTTAGTAAAACAGTGGCACGCAAGAAAAAACGACACACTAACGCCAAATGATGTATTATCCACTTCCGGCAAAAAGGCATGGTGGCAATGTGAATATGGCCACGAATGGGAAATGGTTATTCGAAATCGCACAAACAGCAGCAAATGCCCCTATTGCACAAATCAAAAAATGAATTAAAAAAACAGATTTTGCAACGCCAACTTGCTTCTAACCCAAGGATAAGTATAATTATATCTGCTTCATCTTCCTTGATTGTGAAATACCCACCTCATCATGAATGTGACCATAACACACCCTGTTTGCAATTTTGGACGTTCCCTTGCAAAAAGACTCTCGCAGACCCTTCGTGATAAGGAGCGATTTTTCTTTATTCATTGTGAAAATTCGCCCCTGGAACGCAAGACGCACGATGGCAGGGCCATCGTGCGTCTTGTACTTGCTTTCGTTGTTTAGTGGAAATAAAAAGAATTATTGGAGCAAAACAGACCGCCCAATCGCACTTAACTCTTGCGTTGCAAAGGTTTCATACCGCTGCATCTATTTTCTTCCAACAATTCCACTCGTTGACAGTAAATTCTGCCAACTTATCTTGTCGTAGAGGGACGGAACAGATGCAGCGAAAAGGGCTATAGATTGCGCAGAGCGGCTCTGCGGCGGATTTCCGCCCGTGGGCGGCCTGCAAAAAAAGAACCGTCAATTGACGGTTCTTCTTTTTTGTCAAGTTAGCTAGAAATGAACGTCAGGTACAGGCAATAGCAACAGCATATTATGTAGATAATACAATTATATATGCTCTTTTCTACTGCTAGGTTTTTGTATTGCTGGAGATGTCAGATTCTGAATCTATATCAACGTACTCTAAGACAGCTTTCCTCATTTCGATTCTTTCATTTTCCTGTTCCATTTGAATCATCCTCATAATATATAGATTTCTAAATGCCTTAGGTTTGTCTATTTGCATACCTCTACCCGCCTGCGCTTTTACACTACTCTTTTTTATAACTAGCATTCGGAGATAACAAGCATTAATCATCCAAGAACAGATAGAATTTCCTGAATAATTTCATGCTGACGATAATCTTTCAAATATATTTTGTGTCGAACCAATTCATCCAATTCTTCTATCATCAACACTCTGTCTTCTTTTATGAGGAAACGCCTCAAACTATTTTTCTGTGCCGCTGTCAGCACTTGGGAAATCATTTTGATATATGCTTTAGCTTCACTTTGATAATGATAAATACTACGTCCTTTCAGATTATTGGGAAAAAGTGTAAAATATAGTATGAGGTGAAATGTGAGTGCAAGAAGGAATCAAACAGCAGACAACAGCGCTAAATAACATAAGGACTACCATAAGAACCACACGTAAAAATAAGCGACTTACACAAAAAGAACTGGCTGAATCAGTTGGTATTAGCCGCCGTTATGTCTAAGCCATTGAGAAAGGGGCACGCTATCTGGGCTTAGAAACGCTATACCTTCTGATCCATGCCTTAAGCATATCCGCAGACCAGATTTTTCGACCGGAAAGTATGAACCGAACCATAGAGGATGGCTTGCTGATTCATACCATTCTTTCATGCAATGAGAAAAATCGTAGAATTGTCAGTCGTTCTGTTTTATCCTTAATCCAAACACTGGAGGAAGAAAGTGTATAGCACAAAAGGCGCCTCCTGTCTGCCGGATTAACTTTGGCAGACAGGGGGCGCCTATAATGAAGTCCAATACTTCACTGAAGCCGCATCTTGCTCCATTGTATATATCAGCATTCCTAAATCAGCACTTCCATCTCTACCATTGACAAGCACATATTGCACAAGGTAATTACTCTGACTTGTTGTATCCAAAAAGAAACCAAATGTACGGTTGTGCTTCGATGAAAACTCCGAGATCGTTCCACCGGTATAATTGATATCTTGCTCAACACTTCCGTCAATATAATTAAACATTCTGACATTACCAATAGCGCCACTAGAAACCCTAACCTCAAATTCTGCGCCAATAGAAGTCATCTCATTCGCATTTGTATAACCCGTAATGGATGGGTTGATGCGGTATACAAGCGGCTTTGTTTTCTGATTTGAAACGTACACGCATAGTGATAATAAAAAACCTAGAATTAAAACAATGAATCCAATCCACGTTTTAATGTCTGCTTTTTCCTTAACCTGCTGGGGCGCTTTACTCGATGATTTACTCAATACTTTCACTCCTCATATTTATAGCCGTTTTTCTGACTATTCACAAAAGGATTACGACCTTCGAACTTGTCAAGGCATTTTATCAGCAATCATGCAGAAAAAGCTGCCCCGCAACAGGTATTCGCCCGTTGTTGGTACGTCATTGAGCAGCCCAATTTTTGCTGTGGTAGCGTGGCGGCTCATAATCTGCGCCGCCGCATCAGTGGTGACACGGTTATCCGCAGCGAGATTCAAGCTCTCACCAAAGTACCCCTGCTCCATGCAGTAGCCTATGTAAGCCGCAGCCCAAGGCTGACAGTCGCTGGCGGCGGCGCTGAGAGCGTATGTACTACCATTCGCCAACACCTGTGCTTCGGCACCATCCGGACGGGTTAGAATGACTGCCAGTTCCTCGTAAGTCAGGGTTCGGGCTAGAGCATAGTTTCCTGCGCCATCGCCATGGAGGAGGCCTGCTTCACTCAGTTTCTGCGCAGCAAATCTCGCTTCACTCAACTTCATCGCTTGCGCAGAGAGGAGGGTTTTGCTCTCCTCAACATAGAAATGATACTCGTCATAAAAATCCGGCAGCAAGAAAAAACGAGTAGGTTCCCTTGAACTATCATTCTGTGTGACATCCAGCATCAACCACTCGCCATCAACGAACACCACGTTCCAGATATGATTGTTTGGGCGGTCGTAGAGCTGGTATGCCGGAATGCCCAGCAGGTAGCATACATCGTTCACTGTGCTGCTGTATCCGGAGCAGACCGCCTCGCCGTCCAGCATTGTCCCCACAGGAGAGCAGGCTCGATTAATCCCATTTGATTCACCATAGCGCACATTTTTTATGAGGTAATCATTGAGCAAGCGGAGCTGCTTTCGTGGTTCAGAGGCCTGGGTCTGAATCTCGCCTGCCAGCTTCCGCACAGCCTCCAGTGATGTGCCGAAGGGAACGTCGCTTGCATATGTGGAGGCGGAGTTTGGGTTGTTTATATCTAGCGTCAAAATAACAGCACTAATACCCTCCGAGTCCTGCCGCATCCTGCAACTGCTTAGATTCAAAAAGGAGCTGCCCACCGCCCGGACGCCACTGACCGTGCTGATGGCAGCCTGCACCTCAATCGACATGCGGCTGAGCTGACACCCTTATATGGGAAAGTAATCATCACAGAGGAAGGAGCCGGATTCTTCTCCCGGCAGTAGCTCATGATATGTAGGGTACGCAAGCCTAATGATTGCCGATGGAACGCCATTGATTGCCGTGTCACACCAGCTCGGCCATGCACAGACCAGCACCACCGCAAATATTCACGCACATGTAATAAAAGCCGCTGAGGCAAAAGCCACGCAAACCTTCGATAAGTTTAATGACGTTGTAATAAAAGAAAACAAAGCCGCTGGGAACTAATTCCCAGCGGCTTAAAATTTGAAACATGCACCAAACTCATTTTTTGTCGTTTTTCCTAAAATAACAAAAACCCTCGAAACCTCACAGCCTCAAGGGTTTCCGTGGAGCTTCTGAGCGGATTCGAACCGCTGACCTACGCATTACGAATGCGTTGCTCTACCAACTGAGCTACAGAAGCATGCCGACACACGACAACGCAACATATTCTACCACAGTATGCTCCGAACGTCAACCATTTCTCCCCTGCTTTTTGCATAGTTCTCGCTGCTGAACACTCGTTCCAACTACCATCTGTATTGTCATAAAGAATGACGGAAATTTTTCATGGAAAATTTTATTTCATGGCTAAAAAAGCATGATTTCTGCGGTTTTTTCCTTCCAAATTCACTTATTTCGTCTACATAATTTTTTTATTATAACATAGTTCTACAAAAAGTTATCCCCGCTTTCCACATGGTTTTCCACCAGTTTACCCACTGTTCTCCTTGCTTTTCCCATGTTTTCCACAGAGTTATCCACATTATCTTCTGATTATTCCGCCTATTTCTCCGTTCATTTGCTTTACATAAAACTTTTTCCACATTCTTGCAAGTGAACTTGCAGCTCTCTATCGCTTGGGTGCATCCAAATCGCTGGTTGCGTATCCATTGAGAGACAAATCCGCCCCCACTCCCGCTGAAAGTTCATAGTAGCCCTGCGCACCAATCATCGCTCCGTTATCGCCGCAGAGGAACAACGGCGGCGCAAACAACCGATTGCCGCTCTCAGCACAAGCCTTTTCAAAATCCGTCCGGATCCGGGCATTCGCCGCCACGCCGCCAGCCACCACGATTTTCCCATAGTTCAGCACCTTGGCGCAGGCCAATGTCCGGGGCACCAATGTCTCGCTCACTGCCCGCCCAAAGCTTGCACACAGGCCGGGAACATCCACCGCCTCTCCCTTCTGTTGCGCATTGTGAATCAGGTTCAAACTGGCCGTTTTCAGCCCGGAAAAAGACATGTCATAGGGATGTCCTGCAATCACAGCGCGGGGCAGCACATAAGCACCATCATCTCCCTGCCGCCCCAGCGCATCCATGGCCGCACCACCAGGATAGGGCAGCCCAAGCACCCGCCCCACTTTGTCAAAACTCTCCCCCGCTGCATCGTCCCGGGTTGCGCCTAAAATTTCCATGTCAGTATAACTTCGCACATCCACAATGCAAGTGTTGCCGCCGGAAATGCACAGCGCCGTAAACGGCGGTTCTAGCTCCGGAAACGCCAAATAAGCGGCGGCAATGTGCCCCCGCAAATGATGCACCGGCACCAGCGGCTTGCCCCAGGCATAAGCAAGGCTTTTCGCAAAACTCACCCCCACCAGCAGCGCCCCAATGAGCCCCGGCGTATTGCAAACCGCAATTGCGGTCAATTCCTCTTTCGTCACTCCTGCCTGAGTCATAGCCTGCTCGGTCAGGCTCGCAATCACTTCGGTGTGGCGGCGGCTGGCAATTTCCGGCACCACGCCGCCGTATATGGCATGCGTCTCCGCTTGACTTGCAATGCAGTCTGCCAAAATTTTGCGCCCGTCTTCTACCACCGCAACGGCGGTCTCATCGCAGGAGGATTCGATGGCTAAAATCTTCACGTCTCCATCTCCCTCTCCCAAAGCCTACTCATAATAAAACCATCCTCACGGGGACTGTCGTAGTAATTGGGTCGACGACCCACAACTGTAAAACCCAAGCCCTCATAGAGCTTCACTGCCGCCTCGTTGGACGCCCGCACCTCTAAGTCCAGCAGCCGCAAATTTGCATTGCCGTAGCGCAAATATACGCCCAGCAGCTCCCGTCCGACCCCCTGCCTGCGGTAGACCTCCCCCACGCAAACGTTGGTAATGTGCCCCTCATCCCAGACAATATGCACCCCGGCATAGCCTAAAACCTCCCCATTTTCTCCCTCGGCAACCAGATAGGAGGCCAAATCGTTGTATAATTCCTCCTCCAGCATGCTGCGAGACCAGGGTGTGGGGAAATTTTCCACTTCCAGCCGGTGAATTCCATCCAAATGGCTCTTATCCATGGGCACAATCGTGTAGTTCATAAACACCTCCGCCCCTTCGGGGCGCTTTTTTTCAACATCCGCTGTAGTTTAACCCTTCGCCTCGCCCCAGTTTTTCCCTGCGGCGGCCTGCGCCAAAAGCGGTACACTCAAATCCGCCACCGCTTCCATCTCCTGCTCCAGCAGTACGGTCACTGCTTCTTGCTCATCTTCAGGACACTCAACAATCAACTCATCGTGAACCTGCAAAATCAGCTTCGCCTTGTAGCCGCCTGCTTTCAACGCTTCATCTACCCGAATCATGGCCAGCTTCATAATATCCGCCGCCGTGCCCTGAATGGGCATGTTCAGCGCCACCCGCTCTCCAAAAGAGCGCAGATTAAAATTGGAGCTCGCCAGTTCTGGTAACGTCCGCCGCCGACCGTACAGCGTGGCTACATAACCTTGTTCCTTAGCCTGCTTAACAATGGCCTCCATATAATGTTTCACGCCTGCATATTTTTCAAAATAGGCCTCCATATAGGCCTTGGCTTCGCTGCGAGTGACCTTAATATCCTGCGACAAAGAAAACTCAGAAATGCCGTAGACAATCCCAAAATTCACTGCCTTGGCGGCAGAGCGCTGCAAGTTCGTTACGTCCTCGGGCGCAACGCCAAATACTTGCGCCGCAGTCATCCGATGTACGTCTGCCCCACTGCGAAATCCTTCCTGCATGAGCGTATCGCCCGCAATATGCGCCAGCAACCGCAGCTCAATCTGGGAGTAGTCCGCATCCACCAGCACATGCCCGGCCGGCGCAACAAACATATAGCGGAGCTTAGCGCCCAGCGGCGTACGCACTGGAATATTCTGCAAATTCGGCTCTGTAGACGACAGCCGCCCCGTGGCCGTCACTAAATTCTGAAAGGTAGTGCGAATCCGCCCATCAGGCTCAATTACCTTGCCCAGGCCATCCACATAGGTACTCTTTAACTTAGTCAGCACCCGATAATCCATAATCGCATCAATAATCTCATGCTGCCCTCGCAGCTTTTCTAGCACCTCTACGTTGGTGGAATAGCCGGTTTTCATCTTCTTCATCACCGGCAGGCCAAGCTCATCAAAAAGAATCGTCCCCAACTGTTGGGTGGAATTGATGTTAAACTCGTGCCCTGCCAGCGAATAAATTTCCTCCTGCGCTTGAGCAATGCCTGCACCGATATCCTCACCATAGTGGTGCAGCGCAGCTCTGTCAACCAAAATTCCCGACAGCTCCATCTCTGCCAGAACCCGGCAAAGAGGAAACTCAATCTCATAATAAAGCTTCTCCATGCCCAGCTCGCTCAACTTTGCCCCAAGTTGCTCATAAAGGCACTCCACTGCACCCACATGGCTCGCCCACGCCGCCATAGCCGCCGAATCATCCCCGAGCAAGCCGAAAGCATCCTCTTCCAAAAACAGCCGCTCCGACTGGAGCGAAAAGCCCAAATAATCCAGTGCCAGCCGCTCCAAACCATAGCTTCCGTCTGTCGGCGAGAGCAAATAAGCCGCCACTGCCGTGTCAAAGATAAAGCCGTCAGCAGGCAGTCCTTCTGCCAAAAGCGCCCGCATCAGCGGCTTCACATCGTGCCCAACCTTCTTGATATCAGCGGAAAAAAGTCCCTTCAAAAAGCCATTGTAGCCCTCGTATTTGCTCTCCAACACCAATGCCATGTGCCCATGGCTACCTTCAAAAATTTGAACCGCCACGCCGGACAAATTCGGCAGCGTCAGCAGTGCCACATGTGCCGCCTTGCGGCAGGCATCCAGCAATTCCACCGCCTCTGTCGCCGTGGTGACAAATCCCATGGTACACGTGCCCTCGAACATCTCCGGCGCCTCAGGCGCATGTAGCCCCATCAGTCCAATCAGCTTGTGAAATTCCAGCCGGGAAAACACATCAAAGAGTGCAAAGCCGTCCGCCGCCTGCGCCACAACCGCTTCCGGCAGATAATCAATTGGCGCATCGCAGGCGATAGTGGCAAGCTCCTTGCTCATCACCGCAGACTCTGCCCCTGCCGCAAGCTTTTTGCGCACCCCATCCTTCACGTCCAGCACCTCTAAATCGGCGTAAATTTCCTCCACCGACCCATACCGCTGCACCAAATCCATGGCGGTCTTCTCTCCCACCCCGGGCACGCCGGGAATGTTATCCGAAGCATCGCCCATCAGCCCCTTCAGGTCAACCATCCCTTTAGGAGGAAATCCGTATTCTTCCGCAAAGCGGCTCGGCGTCACCAGCTTGGTGGTGGTCTGCCCCTTGGCGGTGGACACCAGCGCTACCGAAGTTTTCTCCGTCACCAGCTGAAGGGAGTCTTTGTCGCCGGTGACAATCACCGTCTCGTGTCCCGCCGCCTCATTGATGCGGGCGATGGTGCCAATCAAATCGTCGGCTTCCCAGCCCGCCCACTCAAAGCGAGGAATTTTCATCGCATCCAATACTTCCTTCAGCAGCGGCATTTGCATCGCCAGCTCCTCCGGCATCCCCTTGCGCTGAGCCTTGTAGCCCTCATAAGCCACATGGCGGAAGGTTGGCGCACGCAAATCAAAGCACACGCAGGTGCCGTCCAACAATAGAAAATCCTTTTGCAGCTTCTGTAAAATCGTAATAAATCCATAAATAGCATGGGTATAAAACCCATCCTTTGTGGTCAGAGGTCGCACGCCGTAGTAGGCTCGATTCACAATGGAATTGCCATCAATCACCATGAATTTCATAATTTACCCTCTTCCATCACTTTCAGCGGCCGCAGCACGGTCACATACATCGTTATCATGGCAAGCGTTCCACCCACCAGAGCGGAAATTGCCTCCGCCCAGAATACTCCATGTACACCAAAGCCCAAACCGGGCAAGAGTAGCACCAACGGCACCACCAGAATCACCTTGCGCAGCAGGGAGAAAAACACTGCCGTTTTGGTGCGTCGCAGGGCCACAAACACCGGTTGCGCCGACATTTGCAGTCCCATAAAAATCCAGCAGCTGAAATAAATGCGCACAGCGGGGATACCGCCGGCCAGCAAGTCTCCTCTGGCATTGAACAGCCCCACAAAAACACCGGGTATCAGCATCAAGGCGCCCCAGGTAACCACATTATACACCATGGGTGCAACAATGGCAAAGGTGATTCCTTTGCGCAGCCGCCCATATTCCTTTGCACCCAAATTATACGACAGCACCGGCTGAGCCCCATTCACCAATCCGGACAAAGGCATGGTCGTCACCTCTCGCACCGAAGAAATCACCGTCATAATTCCTACGTACATGTCGCCGCCCCAGGCCTGTAGCATAGCGTTGTTCGCAACGCCTACAATCGAGTTGGTGGCGCTCATAATAAAGCCAGTGATACCCAGCGAGCAAATATCAAACACCCGCTTGCCGTTCAGGCGCATATACTTGAATTCCAAACGACAGTCGGCTCGTTTGCCGCACAAAAACCAGAGCACCCAAACGCAGGTGGCCGCCTGTCCGATGATGTTAGACACCGCCGCACCCACAATGCCCCAACCCAGCACAAAAATAAAAATCGGATCTAAAACTAGATTAAATACAGCTCCGGCCGCCACGCTAATCATTCCGAATTTAGGAAAATCCTGCGCATTGATAAAAGGATTCAGCCCAAGCCCAATCATCACCAGCGGCGTGCCCAAAAGGTTGATGAACAAATACTGATGAGCAAAACCAATGGTATCCGCCGACGCACCAAACAGCATCAAAATCTGCTTACAAAGCACCAGCCCTGTCACTGTCAAAATCCCGCTGAATATTAAAATCAGCGTAAAAGAATTACCCAGAATAAAGCGGGCTTCTTCATCGTTTTTCTCTCCCCGAGCGATGGAAAACAGGGGCGCACCGCCCACACCACAAAGGTTTGCAAAGGCCATCACCAGCGAAAGCACCGGCAGAGAAAGACCCAGCGCCGTAATGGCAAGGCTTCCTCCGTTGGGCATATGATCAATAAAAATCCGGTCAGCCAGATTGTAGACAACATTCACCAACTGAGCCACCATCATGGGAATGGCAATGCGAGTGATGTTGCGCCACATCGGCCCTTTGGTGAAGTCGCCGTGAACGGCTTCCTCCGCTTTCATCGGTTGTCAATCACTTGAAGCCCCTGCGGTGTGTCCTTCAACGTGATACCCAGTGCAGCCAGCTCGTCCCGAGCCCGGTCGCTCTCTGTCCAGTTTTTTTCCGCTCTTGCCGCCTGCCGAACTGCAATGAGTGCCTCAATCTCCGGCGACAACCCTGCCTCTTTCTGCTCAGGCAGCAGTCCGAAAATTCGGTCAAACTCCTCCAGCAATGCAATAGCGTCTCTGGCAAACGCTCTGCTTGCTCCTTCAGCAATGGCCGTGTTCACGTCTCGCACCAGCTCAAACACAACGCCCATGGCGCCAGCAGTGTTAAAGTCGTCATCCATGGCCTCGTTAAACCGCTGCTGATAGTCTGCTTGGCCGCTCATTCCCGCCCCCTCCAGGCCGGTTTTTGCATGATGTCGCCAGTTTTCTACTGCGGTTTTCAATCGTTCCAGTGCCGCCACCGACTGCTCCAAACTTTCCTGCGAGTAATTGATCGGGCTGCGGTAGTGAGCAGATAGCATGAAAAAACGTACCGGCAGATAGCCATACACATTGGCTACCTCTCGCAATGTGAAGAAATTCCCCTTGCTCTTGCTCATTTTCTCGTTGTCAATATTCAAAAATCCGTTGTGTAACCAAATATTCACGAATTTCTGCCCATTTGCCGCTTCCGACTGGGCAATTTCATTCTCATGGTGAGGAAAACACAAATCCTGCCCGCCGCAGTGAATATCCATGGTCTTGCCCAAATAATGGTTGCTCATCACCGAGCACTCAATGTGCCACCCGGGACGACCGTCGCCCCAGGGCGAGACCCAGGACGGCTCGCCCGACTTCGCCGCCTTCCACAGGGCAAAATCCATCGCATGCTCCTTGCGAGTATCCACCTCAATGCGAGCCCCCGCCTCCAAATCTTCCAAAGGCTGGTGGGACAGGGCGCCATAGTGCTCGCAGGTTTTCGTGCGGAAATACACATCGCCCGCCGCCTCGTAAGCAAAGCCTTTTTCAATCAAATCCTGCACCATCTCAATGATGCCGTCCATGTGCTCGGTGGCCTTGGGATGCACCGTAGCATCCCGCACCCCCAGGCCTCTCGCATCAGTAAAGTACTCAGAAATAAACCGCTCTGCATGCTCCTCAAAGGGTATGCCCACCTCGGCTGCGCTGCGAATAATTTTATCATCCACGTCAGTAAAATTCTGCACGTAGGTCACGTCCAACCCTCGATATTCTAGATACCGCCGCAACGCATCGAATACAATCACCGGTCGGGCGTTGCCTACATGAATATAGTTATACACTGTCGGACCGCACACATACATACTCACCTTGCCCGCTACCAGCGGCTGCAATTCCTCCTTCTGTCGGGTCATGGAATTATAGAGTTTCATCGTTCCTCGCTCCTTTCTTTCAACTGAGCCTCTAAGTCCCGAACATGCTCCCACAGTCCGGTAATTTCTTCAAACAGCGGATCGTAATTCATCTCATCCTCCGGCTGCACCTGCTGTCCCTCCCGGCGGGTCAATCGGGCAGGCACGCCCGCTGCTGTCGAGCTCGGCGGTACGGCATTGAGCACCACCGCTCCCGCCGCAATCAGAGAATTATCCCCGATTGTAAACGGCCCCAGCACTTTAGCTCCTGCGCCAATCATCACATTATTACCTAGCGTTGGATGACGCTTGCCCCTATCCTTGCCGGTTCCGCCTAGAGTCACTCCTTGATAAATCAAGCAATCGTCGCCAATTTCCGTCGTCGCACCAATCACGACCCCATGGCCGTGATCAATCACAAAGCGCTGTCCGATTTTCGCCGCCGGATGAATCTCAATTCCCGTCAAAAATCGGGCAGACTGAGACAACCAGCGAGCTAAAAACTTCAACCCAATATTGTGCAACCAATGAGCAATCCGATAAAACGCTGTCGCCCACACCCCCGGATACAGCAGGAAAACCTCAAGCTTCGACCTCGCCGCCGGGTCACGGTCTTGATACGCCTGCAATGTTTCGCTTAAGCGACCCAAATCAATCAACTCCCTTGTAAGCTAATGAAAAAACGCCCCTTGCCACCAGAAACGAATCGAAAACATTCATTCCGGCACAAGAGGCGGTCAAAAAACACCGCGGTTCCACTCTCATTTATCACTCAAAAAAATTCGCTCAGGAGTGCACTGCCCCAGCGGCTGCCGTACAGGGCTTTCAGCTAGAACCCTGCTCTCTTTCCGGCGCAGCATGTCGGGGTTTATTTCTCCGTCACTGCGATATGAACTTGTTAGCTTTAACTTATGCGCCCTGCAAAAAAGAGTTACTTCATGTTCAGTGCTCGAATAACATCCATGTTTTTCAAAAAATATTCAATCCCCGAATACACTGTCGTAACAACAATCACCGCCACGCAGAGCCCGTCAAGCATTGGCAGCCATCCCGAGAGCATAATACCAATACACACCATGCTGGAGGCGGTTTTAATCTTCCCAGACCAACCAGCAGCAATTACCCGCCCGGTCTCCACAGCCACAAGCCGCAGCGAAGTCACGGCGAATTCTCTGGTTATAACGATCAGCAACGCCCAGCCGGACATCATCCCCGCATCTGCAAAAAAGCACATCGCCGCAATCGTAAGTACCTTATCCGCCAGCGGATCCATAAACTTTCCAAAATCCGTCACCTGATTGCGCCTGCGGGCAATCTGCCCGTCCACTAGGTCGGTGATGCTGGCAATAATAAATAGCGCCAGTGCAATTAAATTTCCATGAGAAATATTCAAATAGAGCACAATCATGAAAAAAGGGATGATTGCCACCCGAAGCATAGTCAATTTATTGGCTGTATTCAACGCCCGTCACTCCGCTTCTCCAAATAAGTCCCCGTCCTGCACCGAGGTAATGCGTACCATCAAAAAGCTTCCCGCCTGAGGCCGCTCTGCTGCCGTAAACAATACTCGCCCGTCAATGTCCGGCGAATCGGCAAAGCTCCGGCCTGTGTAACAGCCCTCATCCTCGTCAAAACCCTCGCAAAGCACCTCTAAACGCTGACCCAACAAGCTCTCGCAATGCGCCTCCATCACGCCCAGCTCAATGGCTCGCAGTCGTTCCGCCCGCAGTTCGGCTACCTCCGGCTCCACCTGATGCGGCAAATCTATGGCCGTCGTGCCCTCCTGCGGCGAGAAGGGAAACACGCCCGCCCGCTCAATGCGAGCCTCGGTCAGAAATTGCACTAGCTCCTCAAACTCCGTCTCCCCCTCCCCGGGGAATCCGGTAATAAGGGATGTGCGCAATACGACGCCCGGAATCTGCACCCGAAGTTTTGCTAACAGCGCACGAATTTCTTCGCCGCTACTGCGCCGATTCATACTTTTTAATATTGTATCACTGATATGCTGAATCGGCAAGTCAATATATTTCAAAATTTTCTCTTCCCGGGCAATCACTGCAATCAACGCATCGTCAATTTCATCGGGATAAAGGTAATGCAGCCGAATCCAGTGCACACCCTTAATGTTGCATAGCGCCTCCAACAACTCTGTCAAACGCCTGCGTCCGTACAAATCCGTGCCGTAGCGGGTGATATCCTGCGCCACAACAATCAGCTCTTTCACTCCGTCTGCAGCCAGCGCCTCCGCCTCCGCCAGAAGGTTTTCAATAGGCCGGGATCGAAATGCTCCTCGCAGCGACGGAATCACGCAGTAAGCACAACGGTTGTCACAGCCCTCGGCGATTTTCAGATACGCCCAATAAGCCGGCGTGGCGCGCACCCGACCCAGTTCCTCGTTGGTCTGGTCAATATTTCCAAAATGACAAGGTGCGCCGCCCTGTACCACCTGCTCAATGGCCTCCACAATGCAATCATAGCTGCCAGTGCCCAAAATACCATCAATTTCCGGCAATTCAGCCAGCACTGTCTCGCCGTGCCGCTGGGTCAAACAGCCGGTAACCAAAAGCTTACCCAGCTTCCCCTTCGCCTTAAGCTGTGCCAGAGACAACACATGGTCAATGGCCTCGGCCTGAGCCGTTTCAATAAACCCACAGGTGTTGAGCACGCACACCTCGGCCCCCTCCGGCTCGCCTGTCACTTCATATCCCGCCTGCCGGGTAAGATACATCATCTGCTCCGCATTAACCAGATTTTTTGCGCAGCCCAAAGAAATAAACGCTACCTTCATTCTGTTTGTGATTCCTTCCATTTTCCTATTCACCTACTGGTTTCGGTACCGTTCCAGCCCGTCTCGAATCTCTTCCCAACTGTAACCTCGCCGTGCCAATGCATTGGACACCCGCTGAAAATCCTTCCGCTCCGGCGACTCGATACCACCTAATTTTTTCTCAATAAGTGCCGCCACGCCCTCGTCTGCAGGCGCAGCCTCCGCCAGCGCCTCCGCCCAGAATTCCTTTGGCACCTTACGCCGATAAAGTTCATCCCGCAGCTTCGCCTCGCCGTAACCCTTACGGCTATAGTGACGCACCAAAGTTTTCGCATAACCCGCATCGTCAAGCAAACCCAGTTCTTCCAACCGCATAAGCACGGCGGAAACCGCCACCTCACCCGCTGGTTCCAGTTCCAAAAGCTTGTCGCCCAAAGCGTTGCGACTCATGGGCTTTCGTGCCACCATAGCAAAGGCCCGCTCCTTGAGCATGCCTTCCACTGCCGCCTGCTTGAGGTCTTTCAGCCCCTCTTCCGACAGCTCCAAACCGGCGTATAGGGCGAAGGAAACCATTTCTCCCTCGCCCACGCCCAGTATATCGCCATTGTCAAAATGAAGTAAAAACCGCCCCTTCACCCGCTGCAAAGGCTGGATTTCTTTAATCCTCATCCTCAAAATCATCCGCCGACACGTTCACGGCCCGTCCCGCTGCCCGGGCAGCCACTTGAGATTGACTGCTCATAAGCTTAAAGGAGTTGGCCCGAATTTCCTCTTCCAGTTTATCCAGCAGCTCTGGATTCTGCTTCAAATGCTCCTTCACCGAATCCCGACCCTGACCAATGCGGGTGTCTCCCATGGAGAACCAGCTGCCGCTCTTTTGAATCAAATCCAGTTTCACCGCAAGGTCAATAATCTCGCCGGTTTTGCTGATGCCCTCACCGTACATAATCTCAAACTCCGCCTCACGGAAGGGGGGTGCCACTTTATTTTTCACGATTTTCGCTCTCGTCCGGTTACCAATGATTTCGGTGCCGTCCTTGATGGCCTCAATCCGACGCACATCAATGCGCACGGAGGCATAGAACTTTAACGCACGGCCACCGGTAGTCACCTCCGGATTACCATACATGACTCCCACCTTTTCCCGCAGCTGATTGATGAAAATCACCACGCAATTGGTCTTGGAAATAGAGCCCGCCAGCTTACGCAACGCCTGGCTCATCAGACGAGCTAGCAAACCCACGTGAGAGTCACCCATCTCGCCCTCGATTTCCGCACGGGGCACCAGCGCTGCCACCGAATCCACAACTACCACGTCCACAGCGCCGGAGCGCACCAGCGCCTCGGTAATCTCCAACCCCTGTTCGCCGGTGTCCGGCTGAGAAACCAGCAAATTCTCAATATTCACGCCCAAAGCTCTCGCATAAGTCGGATCGAGAGCATGCTCCGCATCCACGAAGGCCACCTCGCCGCCTCGCTTCTGAGCCTCCGCTACAATGTGGAGCGCAAGCGTGGTTTTGCCCGAGGATTCCGGCCCGTAAATCTCCACGATTCTGCCTCGAGGCACACCACCAATACCCAGCGCAATGTCCAGCGCCAGAGAGCCGGTTGGGATGCCCTCCACATGGATGCCTGCACCCTCACCAAGCCGCATAACCGAGCCCTTGCCGAATTGCTTGTCAATCTGAGCCATCGCCGTCTCCAGCGCTTTCATCTTATCATCCGCCGGCGCAGCAGGTGCCACGGTGCTCCTCTTTTTCTCAGCCATTTTTCTGCTCCTCTTACCTAATAAATTATTGATTTATTTTGAAAGCAAATGCTTATTCAAACAAATGTCAAGCCTCGATGCGGGTGCCGTGAACCACTCGAAAATGCCCGCCTGTATCCGTAAGGGTATCCCCCACCTGATAGCCAAACTGGGCCAAAATCATCTCCACCTGCCCCGCCTGCGTATGCCCTACTTCAAACAGCAGATGACCGCCGATTTTCAGATTTCGTTTCCACTTCTCCGCCACAGTCCGATAAAAATCCAGACCATCCACGCCGCCGTCCAACGCCAGCCTCGGCTCAAAAAGCCGCACGCTGTCCTCCAGCTCTTGTATCTCATTGCTGCGAATATAGGGCGGATTGCAGACAATCACATCGCATTCCCACAGCACGCTTGGCGGTGCCTCCAAAGCATTGCCCACCAGAGTAATCACCTGACCGCTCAAACCGTTTCGTCGGATATTCTGCCGTGAAATCCGCAATGCCTCTTCGGAAATATCGCACAAGGTCACCTTGGCCTCCGGCACGTGGGCTGCAACAGCCAGCCCGATGCAACCGCTACCACAGCATAAGTCAAGCACCTTCACCGGCGGGAATTCCCTCCCCTTCGCCAGCTCAATCGCCCGTCCGGCCAGCACCTCACTGTCTGCTCGCGGCACCAGTACATCCCGGGAAATATCCAGCGGCAACCCATAAAACTCCCATTCGCCAATCAGATAGGCCACTGGCTCGCCCGCCAAGCGCCGCAGCGCAAGCGCTTCAATCTGCCCAAAGCTCTCCTCGCCTGCATAGAGCATCTTATCTCGAAAAAACTGCTCCTTGGTTTTGCCTGTTGCAAAAGCCACAAGCTCCCGGGCCTCTAGCTCAAAAGCGTCGACCCCCGCCTCTCGCAAGCGGCGGCGCAAGTTCAAATAAATGTCGTGATAGGTTTTCAGCATTACCACGCATCGCTCCCTTTTTCCTCCGGCATCACCAGCAAAAACGCCTTGATGCCCACTTCAATCATAGAATCATCCGGCTCATTGGTGGTGAAATTTTGCAGCCATATCCCCGGCGCAGAAATCAGCCGAGTCAAGGCATTGTTGTGCCGCCCCACCAACCGGTTAATCTCATAAGTAATCCCCACAATCACCGGCAGCAGCGCCAGCCGCAACAGCAGACGAATCCACGTGCTCTCCACCCGCACAACAGTGAACAGCAGAATGGACACCACCATTACCACGAACAAAAAGCTTGTGCCGCAACGGGGGTGAAACCGCTTGCACTGCCGCACGTTTTCCACCGTCAGCTCCATTCCCGCCTCATAGCAAGCAATGGTCTTATGCTCCGCTCCATGATACGAAAACACCCGCTTCATGTCCTTCATGCGGGAGCACAGCGCCAGATACACTAGGAAAATCCCAATGCGCAGCAGCCCTTCCAGCAAATTCCGCAGCCAAAACTGGGCAATCCCCTTAAATGCAAACCCGCCTATCAAAGTCGGCAGCACAAAAAACAGCCCCACGGAGAAAGCCATACCAACAATGGCCGCAATGTAGATAATAACATTCATGGCCTTCTCGCTACCCAGCTTTTTTTCCAGCCAGGCATCGAATTTGGACGGCGTTTCTTCCTGTCCTTCCTCTTCCGGGTAGTAGTCCGCCGAGAACATCAGCGCCCGCACACCCTTCACCATGGTCGAGCCGAAGCCCGCAGCTCCTCGCAAAAAGGGCAGCCCCAAAATCGGGTATTTATCCTTTAGAGCCCTATTCTCTTCCACCTTGACGGCCACGCCCCCTTCTTCTTCCGGGGCGCGCACCACGATGGCAGTCTTTTCCGGCCCGACCATCATAATGCCTTCTATCAAGGCTTGTCCTCCAATAGAGGTCTTATATGTTTTTGAATTTGACAACGTATGTGCTCCTATCTGCTGTCACAGAAGTAACTGTGACCATTATAAACCATTCCATTCACAATTGCAAGAGAAAAATAGAACTTTTGTTCTAAATTTTCAACCACTCTTTTACACTGTCGGCAGCGCAATGGTTACTACGCAGCCGCCCCCTTCTGCATTGCCGAGAGTCAGGCTTCCCCCGTGCCGGGTGATAATCTCATCGCACACGGCAAGACCAATGCCGCTTCCTCTCGCCTTCGAACTGCCCTTATAGAACTTATACTTCACGTGCGGCAGCTCCTCCACCGGGATGCCCGGGCCATAGTCCCGAATGGTAATGATAATCTGCGGTTCTTCTTCCTTGTGTCCCACACGGATGCTAATGTCAATCCGCTGTCCGCCGCCACCGTGTTTGGCCGCATTGTCCAGCAGGTTTGAAAACACCTGCCGCAGTCGCTCTTCATCGCCGGGAACCAGTGGAAAGTCCACATCTTCCTCATTATAATGCAACTCAATGTTCTCCCGCAGGAAAAACTGGCGATAGGTGAACACCGCATCCTCCAGCTCCTCCCGCACGTCTGTCGGCTCAATAGAGAGGGTGAATCGTCCGTCCTCAATACGGGAAAATTCCAGCAGTTCTTCCACCATGTTGGTCAATCGCCGCGCCTCTGATGTAATGATTTCCAGACCCTTTTGCACGTCCAGTTCGTCCTGTAGCTCGCCGCTCTGCAAGGTCTCCGCCCAGCCGTTGATGGCGGTGAGCGGCGTGCGCAGCTCATGAGAAACTGAGCTGATGAAGTCGCTTTTCATCCGCTCCGACTGCTGTATTTTTCGCGACATATCATTGATGGAATCCACCAGCGTACCGATTTCATCGTCGTGATCCTTCTCCATCTGCACCCCGTAGCTCCCTGCCGCAATCCGCTGGGAAAAGTCGGTGATTTTTTGCACCGGCTCAACAATCGAGTGCACAAAATACTTATTGCTCATATAAACCAGCACCAGCATGAACACGCCCACTGCAGCCCCGAGAAAAATGGTCTTTGCAATCTGCTGGTCAACATTATGCAGCGCCGTCACATATCGCACCGCACCAATCATCGTGCCATGATAGGTAATCGGATTGGACACCGCCAAAATCCGCTCGCCTGTGTCCGGATCGTTGCCAATCCAGCTTCTCATCTCACCGGTTTCCTGCATGGTAATCACGTCGCTCGTTGTCAAATGGATACCCGCTGTCCGCTCGGAGGAGGAAAAGAGCAACCGCCCTGCCGAGTTCAAAAACTGAGCTTCAATCTGGTTTTTATTCTCAAAGGAATCCACATAATCCTTGGCAACCGCCAAATAGTCGCTCTCGCTCTTCGGCTCAAAAAAGTCAACAGAGGTACGGGCCTTTTCCATCAATCCGTTGGTCACGTAAGAATAGTAGTACCCATAAAAAGCAGCACCAAAGGCAGAGATGGCCAGCACAACCACCAGCAACACTGTGCCGATACTGTTGCGCATCCATCGGCTCTTGATGCTCTTGCTCGCAAATATAGAACCCACCATCTCGCTTCCTTTCATTGCTGTTTCCGCTCGCTCGAGCAGCTTCATTGCGTGCTAAAACTCCTTCGACAAAGCGACTGCCAAGAGAGTAATTCTATACGCCCCATTTATATCCAAAACCCCAAACTGTCGTAATATAGCCGGGATTTGTCGCATCGTCCTCAATTTTAATCCGCAGGCGGCGGATGTTCACGTCTACAATTTTCACTTCGCCAAAGTAATCTCTGCCCCAAACCACATCCAAAATTTCTTCACGACTGAGTGCCTTGCCTGAATTCTCCATGAAAAACTTGATAATGGAATATTCCACTTGAGTCAGCTTAATTCGCTTGCCGCTTTTCTCCAGCGTACGGTTGCGAATATTGAGAGCAAACGGGGGCTGGCGAATCTCGCCCAAGTCCTCTGCCGGCGCCTCGCCGCCGG
>JGI994J12354_10000186_pt1 | contig 59948 bp, 58 predicted proteins | sample IntmicLarv3ML3BL_FD_12354 | JGI IMG/M metagenome (IMG submission 12354) | reverse complement strand
CGGCAATGAAGAACTGTGTGTCGGTGTCAGAACATTTACCGGCATATCCATATAGTCACGGCCAAGTTCAACGCCTGTCTCGTCATCCTGATAAATTACAAGCTGATTTCCCGTCGCCACCTTGTAGAAAAATTCAACTTTCGTGTTGTTGTTCGCAACTACTACCGGCTGATCGTAAGGAGATATGTTCGCTCCCGACGCATCAACCAACTGATAACCGGGAATGGAAAGAGACGGATACTTATACTCTTTCCCAATCACCTGATTTTCAATCGTAATCTCCATAATCGGAGTGGATGTATCATAATAATCCCTTGCTACTATAGTCACTTCCGCAACGCCTGTTTCGTAAACCAACTCAACCTCTACATGGCTTCCCGTAATATCCACATCGACCAAAAGCTTGCTTGCTTCACTGTCGGTCAATATCCATGTCGGAGACAAATTCGGTAGGAGTGATTTTTCAATCTTATACGGTTCCTGCGAAGCAGTCGTCCAAAACGTCATGCTGTAAAGAACCTCTCCACCCGAAGTTTCTTTAACTCCAGTAACAGTTATAACGATATCTTTCGAAGTCGTCGCATCAATCGGCAGCCACACGTATGTTTCGCCGTCGCTGTCCGCCACCGCGTCATAATGATAATCTCCGCCTTTTCCATTTACAGTATAGGAGGTCAGCGTACCCGGCACATCTTTGGGCTCTTCTGTCATCTCAAGAAAGTCACCTACTCCGTTTATTACCAACTCATCGTCTCTCATTGTGTTTGCATTTGTCGCAAACACATTTCCACTGCTTACGGTAATCTGTCCGTCCGTACCACGTCCCGTATTGTCTACTCCGGCACCAATACCCACAGCCTTCGAATGAAGACTATTTGTGATAGCCTTCACAATCGGCTTGCCGGAAATTTTGACATCTCCGCCCACTCCCGCAGTTCCGGCTATCGCAGCACCGCCGCCGATACCTGCACTGCTCATGGATGTGGCTGTCACGGTTACATTACCGGAAATTTTGACGTCTCCGCCCGCTCCCGCAGTTCCGGCTCCCAGCGTTCCGCCGCCGCCAATGCCCGCACCATACCCAGCAGAAGATGCCTCTACAACTGCGTTCCCGGAAATGCTGATTGTTCCGCCTGCCCCTGCGCTTGCGGATCCTTGAGTTCCGCCGCCGCCAATACCTGAACCGTTTTCGCCAGAAGTCGCTGTCACGCGGGCATTTCCATAAATTTCTATGCTGTCGGCACGGCCGGCTGTCGAAGCAGCAGATGTTTTAGACGCACCGCCGCCGCCAATGCCCGCACCATTCCCAGCAGAAGATGCCACAACCACAGCATTTCCATAAATTTTAATATTTCCGCTTGGGGCAGCACTTACCATTCCGGTTGCTGCTTGGGTGGTACCACCAGCAGCACCACCAATACCCGCACCACATCCTGTACTAGTTGCCTCAACATAGGCATCTCCACAAATGATAATACCACCCAGACTGTATCCTCCGGCGTGTGAACCGCCGCCACCGCCGCCAATTCCCGCACCATTTCCGTTGGTGGACGTGTCGCCGCCACCGGATGTAGCAAAAATCTCACCGCCCGCAATTGTGATAGCGCCACAGTTTTGATTTGCACCGGCACCGATGCCGGCGCTGAACCGACTGCCGGTTGCGGTTAGCCTTCCGACCGTCCCCGCTCCTGCTTCTCTCAGGATCGTCAGCGATGCAGTCGGCGCAACATTAATTCCTGCGTCCGCTCTATTTTGGCTACCTGCCGTTCCTGTAGCCGTAAATGTATTGTCCGAGCCGCTCGCCAAAATCAAAGTCACATCAGCGCCACTTCCAATCTCCAACGGAGACGAAGATGCTGTTGTACCACCAGGTGCCGCTTTGCGGTTTGCACCATTTAGTACAATGGTAACCGTAACATTAGACGCAACGATAATTCTCGTTGCCAACTCTGCGCTATCCTCCAGCAAAAGCACCTGATTATCATATGCCATGTCAATGTTGCCATCATTTGGCACAACAGCACCTATAACATAACTGCCCTCTGCTCCGCTCACTTCCAGAGCCTTTACCTCATCTCCCACACTCAAAGCCGCCGCTCTCGCTGTAATGGGCAAGAAATCCCCCCCCGGTATCAGCCCTGTCACCATGACTGCCGCCAGAAATAACCCAATAAATCGTTTATTACTCCTTCTCATAGTAATTATTTCCTCCTTATAAAGTTCTCTACTTCGCTCTCTCCTGCCTTCAATTCGAACAGTTTTGAGTTGAAATTACATATCATATTAAAAATAACAGAAATTCCCCTAAAATTCAACCCTTATCACCGTTCGTTCATTGCAAAAAAAGAATTTCCGCAAGATAGCGCATGCTTTATTTCATTTTTTATATCCTTTAAGACGATTGCCGTGACATGCCTATCTAACGTATACATAACTTTTTATATAGTACCATTTTTCATGAGAATTTTCAATCTTTTTTGCTTCGTTTCCCATAATTTCCATGTGTCTGTCCCGGAAAAAACGATGATAATTTCGCAATAAACCCTCATCCCTTTCTAATCGATTCCTCGTACAAACTGTTTCACCGGCGTACTTCTTAAAACACGGATGACATCAAATATTTCTACGCTCCCCAAATCGGAATTATACCATTTTATTCAAAATTACTTACTTTATATTCTTTAAGAGACCTATTAAGTCGCTTTTGTACAGTTTCATCTTCCCACATAGATTCTCACCACGCCGCTTGCCTAAACGTGCTGTTTTTGTTTTAATCAACCTCCCCTCCAAAGCGAACATTTCAAAGCGCGCACGCATACGGCCCGAAGTCCTGTTTTTCGTATTCGCATGCCTTTGTTCTTGGGTATACGAAAAAACGCCTAATAAAACTTAATTTCATCAGGCGTTTTTTCGTATACTGTTTTATAGCCGTTCAACATGGTGATGCGATTCACCAATATCTTTTACGGGCGGTTTCAAACCTTCAATCGTGATGTCGTTTTTTTGAGCATAATCCCAAAGCGCCGCATGGAGAGCCTCTTCCGCCAAACAGGAACAATGCAATTTTACCGCCGGCAGCCCATCCAATTCGTCTGTTACGATCTTATTCGTTATCTTTAGCGCCTCCGGAATGGTTCTGCCTTTGACCAATTCCGTAGCCATGGAACTGGTCGCAACCGCCGCCCCGCAGCCAAAGGTTTTAAACTTTGCATCTTTAATTATATTATCTTCAATTTCCAAAGAAACTCGCATAATATCGCCGCACACAAGATTACCTACTTCTCCAACGCCACTGGCATCCTCAATTTCTCCTACGTTTCTTGGGTTCATGAAATGATCCATGACTTTCTCACTGTAATCCATATGATACCTCCTAATTCATCTATCGTTCCTTCTGATTTCATCGTATAGTGGTGACATCTTTCTCAATTTCTCGACAATCATCGTCAGTTTATCCAAAACATATTCCACTTCCTCTTCCGTGTTCAGATAGTCCAACGTCAAGCGCAAAGAACCATGCGCCACCTCATGCGGCAATCCAATCGCCAATAATACATGCGATGGATCTAAAGAACCCGAGGTACATGCCGAACCACTGGATGCAGCCACACCCATAGAATCCAACATCAAAAGAATAGATTCGCCCTCGATATAGCGAAAAGAAACATTGCAGTTCCCGGGCAGCCTGTCCGTGGGGTGTCCATTTAATTGACTATAAGGGATTTTTTTCAAAATTTCGGAAATCAGCTTATCCCTTAGCTTCCTAATCTGTCCTGTAACTTTTTCCATCTCGGAAACACTGATTTCAATCGCCTTTGCCAGTGCAACAATACTCGCCACGTTTTCTGTACCCGCCCGCATCTTTTTCTCTTGCGCGCCCCCGTGAATCAACGGTATCATCGGTACCTGCTTTTTCACATACAGCGCGCCAACACCCTTGGGCGCGCCTAATTTATGCCCGCTCATGGAAAGCAAATCAATCTGCATCGCACTTACGTCAATCGCAACATGACCCACCGCCTGCACCGCATCTGTGTGAAAAAGAATATTCTTCTCCCTCGCTAACTTCCCGATTTCCTCTACTGGCTGAATTGTACCGATTTCATTGTTTGCAAACATAATAGAAATCAAAATCGTCTCCGGACGAATTGCCTCTGTCAGTTCCTTCATATCGATTTTCCCATACGGGTCCACCGGCAGATAGGTAACTTCGAATCCATGTTTTTCTAAATATTCACACGTATGCAAAACCGCATGGTGCTCGATTGCGGATGTGATGATATGATTTCCTCTTTCTCTCAACGCTTCAGCAACGCCTCGAATTGCCATATTATCGCTTTCTGTTCCGCTTCCGGTGAAAAATATCTCCTCGGGATTGGCGCCAATTGCCTCTGCTACGGTTTTTCGCGCTCCCTCCAAAGCTTTTTTGCTAATTTTCGCAATCGTATATAAGCCGGATGCATTTCCATAGTTTTCTTTAAAGTATGGCAGCATCGCCGCAAGAACCTCATCATGAACCGGCGTTGTTGCCGCGTTATCCATATATATTTTTGTCTCCATAAACATACTCCTTTCATCTATTTATAATATCATAGTATTTATATAGGAATTATATGCTTAAAATAGCATATTATCTATGCTTTGTCAACAATTCTTTGGCTGACATTCAGCTTGTTACATATACTAAATACACACGAAACGTGACAATTACATTATTATCACGCTTTTTGTGACATTATCTTTTTTCTCCCGTCAAACTCCAATATAATAGCTACACAGTGATTGATTCATCAAAAATAACTTAACCGAGGTATGTCATGGAATTTAAGGATCGATTAAAACAGCTTCGCCATGAAAATAAGATGACACAAAGTAAATTGGCTGAAAAATTGGATTACGGATATACCGCTATCGCGAACTATGAATCCGGAAAAAATCAGCCCTCTATTGGCGTGTTGATTAAAATAGCAAGTATCTTCCAAGTTTCTCTGGACTATTTACTGGGTGTTACTGACATACGTAAACCATTAACGGAAAATACGGAATCCGCCGAGTATATGGAATTTTTCCAGTACTTTTCCATGCTAAGCGCAGATGGCAAAAAGGAATTGACGCTATACACACAGTGGCTTCTTGACAAACAAACATTTACTAAAATTGATTTTCCCGGCAGCACCGCAAGACACCGCCGCTCTTCTCCATTGATTGCCTCTCAAGAACAAGAAGAATACAAACTCAAATAAAAAGGATACTGTTTTGCAATAAGCGTAAAACAGTATCCCTATTTTGTGTCATTTTTCGAAAAATCATACAGCTCTGCCTTTTTCTTCTCGCAGCTCTTTTGCCGCCGCTAACGTTGTTTCTGTAATAGCTTCGCCTCCAAGCAATCTTGCTATCTCTAAAACAGAATCCTCTTCCTCCAAAGGAAAAACTTCTGTCAGTGTTCTCTCGCCTATTGATTTTTTTTCAATTTTAAAATGCATATCGGCCATAGCCGCAATCTGTGGTAAATGTGTAATACAAATCACCTGACGCTTCTTCCCGATTCCATTCATCAATTTTCCGACCTTCGCCGCCGTACGTCCGCTAACCCCGGCGTCAATCTCATCAAAAATAAATGTATCTATTTCGTCCGCATCCACAAGCACACTCTTTAATGCCAGCATAATGCGGCTCATTTCACCGCCGGATGCAATTTGGGATAACGACTTTAGCTTCTCGCCCACATTTGGTGAAATTAGGAACTCAACTCTGTCGCATCCATCGCTTCCCCAGATATCTTTGGACGTTACGGAAATCGAAAATTTCGCATTCTTCATCTCCATCTCATGAAGCGTCTCTTCAATCATTACGCCGACTCTTTTCGCAGTCTCTGTTCGAAGTTGCGTAAGCGTTTGCGCCAACGCATGAATGCGCGTCTCCTCTTTCGCCTTCTCTCTCACCAGTTCATTGACCCGTACTTCACTGTTTTCCAAGCGCGCTAATTCATTTTTGGCAGACTCCCAAAAAGTCAAAATTTCCGCAATCGAATGTCCATATTTTCTTTTCAGGCGGTAAATCAGCGCCAACCGTTCCTCGATTTCGTCAATATTGTCCGGTTCATCTGTTAAACTTTGTTCAAAACGTTTCAGCTCACGTGCAGAATCTTCAATTTGTACAAATGCATCATTCAATGTCTGATGATATACCTGTATTTCATCATCCAAAAATAACACTTCATTTAATTTTCCAAGAACTTCTGATAATGCGTCACAAACAGAAACATATTGACCCTCACCATCATAGAGTAACTGTATGCTCTCCGAAATGGATTTAAGAAGCTTTTCGTGGTGGTTTGCCCGTTTTTTTCTTTCACTCAACTCATCTTCTTCGCCTGCCGTTAAGTCCGCGCCCTCAATCTCATTTATCTGGAAACGCAAAATATCCAGACGCTGCTCTCTCTGCCCCTCTTCACCAACAAGCTCCTGCAATTGTTTCTCTAAATTCTTCAACGCCTTATAACAAGTTTTATACTCACTCATCACATTGTAAAACTCAGCACTGCAAAAACGATCTAACATCTGTATATGCTTCGACGGATTCAGCAAAGACTGGTGATCATGCTGGCCATAAATATCAATAACGCCCTCTGTCAATTCACGAAGCATTCCAATCGTTACCATACTGCCATTCGCGCGACAAACCGATTTTCCCGTTTCCTGAATCGTACGGGTAAGAAGAAGCTCTCCCGTTTCGTCAATTTCCACACCATTTCTTTCCAAACGCGCTAATATTTCGCCTTCCTCGATTGTGAATAGTGTCTCCACGTGTGCGGATTTTTGTCCATGCCGAATCAATTCCTTTCCTGCACGATTGCCCAACGCAAATAATAACGAGTCCATGAGCATCGATTTGCCCGCCCCCGTTTCGCCGGTAAGAATATTCAAACCTGCGCCAAAAGTGACACTGCACTCTTCAATCAGCGCAATATTTTTAATTTGCAATCTCTCCAGCATGAGACATTTCTCCTCCCATTTTATGCACTGTGAATCACGCGGTATAATTTCTCAATGATGACTGCGGCTTGATTATGCGTACGCACCACACAAAAAACCGTGTCATCTCCGGCAATAGTTCCGAGAATCTCCGCGTTTTGCATATTATCCAAAGCAACACCCACAGCCATCCCCATGCCTTCTAATGTTTTAATCACAATCATGTTCTGCGCATAATCCATTTTTACCACGGCCTCTTTAAACACACGAATCAACCGCTCTGTTATTTCCGTATCGTTACCTGAAATAACCGCATATTTCTGCCGCCCATTTTCTGTCGCAATCTTTGTCAGCTTCATTTCCCGGATATCACGAGAAACCGTCGCCTGTGTAACCATAAAACCTTCATCACACAATTTTTGCGCCAACTCTTCCTGTGTTTCGATGTCATAGCCCTCAATTAATTCAAGTATCTTTGTGTGCCTCGCAATTTTCATGTTCCAGCCTCCAATCTTCATCGTGATAATTTATGTCGTAAAACTTCGTAGAAGCTTTGTGAATTTGTCTTGATTACTTTCACCGATACATTCGCCTTGTATATTTCCACCGCATTCTGACCCTGCAGCGAGTGACTGTTCTGCCCATCTGCGCTGACTGTGAACATGCTGTCCTCTCTGGGGTTCACGCAAACCTTTATCCGATCTTCAGCCGAAACTACAATTGAGCGACTATGCAGCGTATGCGCCGCAATGGGCGTAATGGCAATAATTTGTGCATCCGCTTTTAAAACAGGGCCTCCGGCCGACAGGTTGTACGCCGTAGAACCCGTGGGTGTGCAAATAATAACACCATCCGCACGAAATGTATCCACATATTCATCATTGACAAAAATGTTAAATTCCAAAATTTTATATAATAGCCCACGCGTAATACAAACGTCATTCAACGCCAAAATACCTGTTTCACGATGGTTTTTCGCCTGTATGTTGGTTTGCAGCATCAATCGGTTTTCGACTTTATATTCCCCCGCCAAAACCTTGTCGATGGCATATTCCGCCTTATTCTTCTCCTCTGCCGTCAGAAAACCCAGCGTACCCAAATTGATACCCAAAATCGGTTTTCCAAACTGCGCCGCTTTTCTGCCAACACCCAGTAACGTACCATCTCCACCAAGTGAAATGATAAAATCCGATTCTCTGTAGAGATTTTCTTCATCCAAAATCAAAGCACTCTCTCCGCATACCTCGCCTACTTTCTGCGTTATAAATGCCTGACAGCCCCGTTCTTTCAAATAGGCTACCAAACGCTTTGTCACAGCAAAGTCTTTATCTTTTTCCATATTCGGTATCAACCCAACTTTAGGCATATCCATCACCCTATCTACAAAATTTCGTGTGATCTTTCAACAACTTCCTCTACCAGCACAGCAACGCACTCTTCTGACATGCCGCCGTCGGCCTTCGATAAATAAATCAGATATTCGATGTTTCCTTCCGGACCCTTGATTGGGGAAAAGTCCAATCCCAAAACGCCCAGATTATACTCAAATGCATAAGAAATTATTTTTTCAATCACTTCTCTATGTACAGCAATATCTTTTACGACACCCTTCTTCCCAACTTTCTCACGCCCTGCCTCAAACTGCGGCTTAATCAAGCAAACTATCTTCCCATTTTCATGCAGTATGCCTAAAACTGCGGGCAGAACCTTTGTCAATGATATAAACGAGACATCAATAGATGCGAAATCTGCTTCATCCGGTACTTCTTCATGCGTAATATAACGCACATTGGTCTTCTCCAGACAAACGACGCGCTCATCTGTGCGCAGCTTCCACGCGAACTGCCCATATCCCACATCAATCGCATATACCCGCGATGCTCCGTTTTGCAGCATACAATCGGTGAACCCGCCTGTAGAAGCACCAATGTCCAAGCAAATACAATCCTCCAGCGAAATTCCGAACACTTCCATCGCTTTCTCCAATTTATATCCGCCTCTACTGACATATTTCATCTCATTGCCCCGTACTTCCAAGCGCGCTGAGATCGGGATTCTCGTACCGGCTTTGTCCTCCTTCATGCCATCCGCATATACATTGCCTGCCATAATATACGCTTTTGCCAACTCTCTGGACGGCGCCAAATTCCGCTGTACCAATAACACATCAAGCCGTTCCTTCTCTGCCATAACTAATCCTCAATTTTATCCATAATCTGCTGATAAATACCTTCTTTATCCAAACGATATCTCTTAAACAATTCTGCTTGTGTACCCTGTTCAATGTAGCAATCGGGAAATCCAAGATTGATAACTTGTACTGCCAGCCCCAACTCGCTGTATGCCTCCAGCACACGGCTTCCGAAGCCGCCTTTTTTTACATTATCTTCAACCGTGAATACATAAGAACACTTCTTTGCAACCGCACGGAGCATTTCTTTATCTATCGGTGAAATAAAACGCATATTTACGACAAAAGGCGTAATCCCGTTCTCCTTTAGCATATGCGCCGCATCAAACACCGCATCAAGCATATGTCCTTCCGCCAATATCGCAACCCGTTCACCATCCTGAATACATTCCGATTTTCCATAAACAATCGGTACTTCCTTCTCTCCATCAGCAACGCTTGCAATCCCCCGTGGGTAACGAATCGCAACAGGGCCTGTGCTTTCATTGACTGCATAATCCAGCATCGCTTCCAATTCATAAGCGTTCTTGGGAGAAAGCAGCGTCATATTCGGAATATGACCCAAGTACGACAAATCGAAAACCCCTTGGTGTGTCTCCCCGTCCGATCCGACAATACCCGCTCGGTCAATGGCAAAGACGACATGGTGATTTTCCATACAAACGTCATGAATAATCTGATCGTAGGCCCTTTGCAAAAAAGAGGAATATACCGCGAACACAGGAACTATCCCCTGACTTGCCAATCCCGCAGCAAACGTTGTTGCGTGCTGTTCCGCAATGGCCACATCAAAAAACCGCTCCGGAAATTCTCTCCGAAACTTATCAAAACCCGTCCCGCCGGTCATAGCCGCCGTAATACCGACAACATTGGGATTCTCCCGTCCCAGCTCGACTATCTTTCTTCCAAATACATCCGACCAGGTTGCCTCTTTACTGCCCGCAATCGACTTTCCCGTCTTCATATCGAAAGCGCCGATGCCATGGAAACGTTCAGGCTCTTTTTCAGCCGGCAGATAACCCCTGCCTTTTTTGGTTTTTACATGAATCAAAACAGGCCCTCTAAAGCGTTTGACATTTTGGAAAATTTCAATCATACCTTCCAAATCATGTCCGTCAATCGGCCCAAAGTATTTGAAGCCCAACTGCTCAAAGAACGTGTTTTCCAACAACACAGCCTTCGCGCCGTCCCGTACTTTCTCCAAAACCCGATAGGTGCCTTCGCCTAAAACAGGCACATTATCTCGAAACCGTTTCATATTTTCTTTCAAGGATACATACGAGTCGCTTACTCGCGCACTATTTAAGTGCTTGCTCAATGCGCCAACATTTCTATCAATGGACATTTCATTATCATTCAAAATAACAATACAGTCTGTATTTTCACGCCCCAAATGATTCAGTGCCTCGTATGCCAGCCCGCCTGTCAAAGATCCATCGCCAATAACAGCAATCACGCGGTTGTCCTTTCCCTGCAAATCTCTTGCCTTTGCGATACCCAATGCTGCAGAAATAGATGTTGAACTATGTCCGGTGGCAAACGCATCGTAAGCGCTTTCATTTGGCTTGGGAAATCCACTTAACCCATCCAACTGACGCAGCGTTTCAAAGCGTTCTTTTCGTCCTGTCAAAGCCTTATAAATATATGCTTGATGTCCAACGTCCCAAACAATTTTATCTTTCGGAAATTGAAAACAATATGTCAGCGCTACAGTTAATTCGACCACACCCAAATTGGAAGCCAAGTGTCCGCCTGTCTTTGACACACTGCGAATCACAAAGCGTCTCAACTCTTTACAGAGTGATTCCAACGCCTTCTTATCCAATCTCCGAATATCCTTGGATGTCTGGATTTTATCTAGAAATCCATCCATTACTTCACCCGCTCTCCAGAATTTATATCCATAATCCTATACAAATACCCAAAATCGCACCAGCGAAAACCTCCAATGGCGTATGCCCAAGGAGTTCTTTTAATTTATCCATATCAGGCAGTTCGTGTCTTTGGATTAAATAATTCAAAATTTCAGCCTGCTTTCCTGCCGCCCGCCGAATGCCTGCGGCATCGTACATAACGACAAAAGCAAAAATAATCGCAATTGCAAAAAAAGGAGATTCAAAACCAAAGCTTTTTCCGATACTCGTTGCCAATGACATGACCAATGTCGAATGAGAGCTAGGCATACCGCCCGTTCCAACAATCCGTGTCAAATCTAAACGTTTCTCAAATATCAGCGTTAATACAATTTTCATCCCTTGCGCAATCGTCCAAGCAAGTAATGCCACCCAAAATGGCTTGTTCTCAAATATACCTGCCAAGCTCAATATCATCACTTCTCTTTCTTCTACCTATTGTTTGCGACTCACCAAATAATTCGTTATTGCTTCTAAAAATATGCCCTTCTCGCCCAGTGTCTGCCAAATATCAATCGCATCCAAAGAAAGGCGCTCTGCAATTTTCTTTGATTCATCTACACCAAACAGCGTAACATACGTTGTCTTTTGGTTCTTTAAGTCACTGTGGATCGGCTTTCCCAAATCTTCAAACACGCCTGTTTCGTCCAAAATATCATCTAAAATCTGAAAAGCCAAACCAATCTTTTCACCTGCTTGGGCAAATCGCTCCACCGTCGCCTCATCGGCTCCGCCCAAAACCGCTCCCGCTTCCAACGAAGCACGAATCAATCCCGCTGTTTTGTTCCTGTGGATATATGACAGGGTTTCTTCGTCCAGAGGCTTCCCCTCCATGTATACATCTACCACTTGGCCAATCAGCATACCATGAACACCTGCGCCATGAATAATCTTTTGCATCGCCTTGGTGTTTTGCTCTGTCGGATATTCGGCACACATATTTGCCATAATTTCCATCGCCTGATGGAACAATGCATCCCCTGCCAAAATTGCGATGTCCTCACCAAACACTTTATGATTCGTCAGCCGCCCTCGCCGATAATCATCGTTATCCATCGCAGGTAAATCGTCATGAATCAGTGAATATGTATGAATCATCTCCATTGCGCATGCAAAAGGCACAGCGTCCGCCTGTTCTCCGCCGACGGCCTCACATGCTGCAAGTACAAGCATAGGGCGCAATCTTTTTCCGCCGGATAATAGACTATATCTCATCGACTCAAATATGACCGGAGGAAACGCCGTTTGCGCCGGTACATATTCATCCAACTTATTTTCAATAAATGCAATATACGCCTGCATTTGCTCTCTCCATTGATTCATACGCCTGCCTCCGTCGCAAAAGGTTCTTCCTTCCAAGCTCCTGCCTCTTTTTGCAAAAGTACGACCTCTCCCTCCGCCGTCGCGAGGCATTCTTTGCAAACGGCTGATAACGTCAGTCCCTCTTTGTATAGTTTGATTGCCTGCTCCAGCGGCAATTCCTCCTGCTCCAAAGCGTCAACAATCTCTTCCAATCGCTGCATGGATTCTTCAAATGTTCGTTTTTTCTTCGCCATAAGGCAACACCGCCTTTTTTATTACCTTCGTTTGCAGTTTTCCATCTTTCATTTGTATATTCAAAATATCATTGACTTCCAGCTGTTTTACAGAAACCACAGGCGCTTCATTCTCATCCATCGCAGCCAAATACCCTCTGCCCATAATCGTCAACGGCGATGCCGACTCCAATCGAATCTCTGCCATGGCCATACGCTGCACCGCATAACCGAGCCTTCGTTGGGCCTCTTTATCTAATTTCTCCATTTGTGCGAAAAGCTGTTTCCGCAACCGCTCAACCCGAACCAATGGCCGACGCAATGCAGCAGTTCCTGCCAAAAAATCCAGCATTTTTCTCTTCTCGCCAATGATACGCTTCATTCCTCTGTGTAATCTTGACTCTAAATCAAATTGAATCGCTCTTTCTTCCAAAAGCAAGACCGTTGCCAACTCCGCAGCAGCAGAAGGCGTCGGCGCCCGTAAATCCGCAACGAAATCCGAAATCGTAAAATCCGTCTCATGCCCTACCGCCGAAATGACAGGTACTTCCGAAGCGAAAATCGCTCTTGCAACCCTCTCTTCATTAAACGCCCATAAGTCCTCAGCAGAACCGCCGCCTCGTCCAACAATAATGAGGTCTGCCTCACCCCAAAGATTTGCAAGTTTTATACCCTCGGCAATATCCGTTGCCGCATACTCACCTTGAACCAGCACAGGAAAAACTGCAATCTTCACACGTGAATCTCTGCGCCTTATAATTTGTATCATATCTCGGACGGCCGCACCTGTCGGCGATGTCACAATTGCGATTGTTGAAATATGTCTTGGCACTTCCCGCTTAAATTCAGAATCGAATAGACCCTCTTGCTGCAACCGCTCCTTCATCTGAGCAAAAGCAATTTGTAACGCACCCACACCCAGCGGTTCCACCATCTCCGCATAAATCTGGTATTGTCCTGTTTTTTCGTACAAAGATACACGCCCGTATGCAACAAGGCTCATGCCATTCTCCAATTCAAAAGGCAGAATCACTGCATCTTGTGCAAACATAACACATGAAACAGATGCCTCTGCGTCTTTCAATGTGAAATAAAGATGTCCACTGGAATGTGCTTTGAAATTCGAAATCTCTCCGCGTACCAAAAGACTCTTTAGTATATAATCATTTTCCAGCTGATTTTTAATATAGCGATTGATTTGCCCTACCGAAAAAATCTTTGGCTCTATCATCCCATCAACCTCGTCTTATTGTTGTATCACTTTTCCCAAAATGCCGTTGATAAATGCCGGCGCTTCATCTGAACTAAATTTCTTCGCCAACTCCACCGCCTCATTGATTGCCACGCCCACAGGCGTCTCCTTGCCGTAGCGTAATTCGTAGACCGCCACACGTAGAATCGCAACATCAACCTTCGACATACGCTCCAAATTCCAACCCTTTGCACATGTGTCAATGATTTCGTCGATTTCTTCTTGGTGTGCCTTGGCACCCTCTACCAGTCCCAAAATGAAAGCTTTGTCCTCATCCTCAACAGACTCGCTCTTCTCCGCAAAGAAAATCTCTTTCACCTGTTCATACTCATCCACCTGGTTAAAGTCCATTTGAAACAATAAAAAAAACGCATTTTTTCTTGCACTTCTTCTGCTCATAAACAATTGCCTCCGTAAAATAATAAAGGAAAGAATACCACTCACAACGGAGTGGTATTCAGTATTTTCCCATGTGCGCACACCTTTGATTTCGGCTTATTTATTCTTCTTCTGAAGCCACCGCAGCCACTTCTTTTACGATACCGGAAATGCTTATATTCACAACAGGCACTGTCAAGCCTGTCATCGTTTCAACCGCATTCTTTACTTTTTTTTGTACATCTTCCGCCACCGTTTGCAGCTTCGTACCAAAATTTACAACAAGCTCCATATCGAGTACAACTTCATCTTCATCCCTTGCAATTTTTGCACAACGTGTTAAATTCTTTTTGCCAAAAAATTCCGAAAAACTTTTGGAGCTTTGATGATTTACAACGCCTTCTGATTCCATTGCTGCTGTTAACGCAATGACACCGATTACATCATCAGAAATTGTAATCGCTCCCGTGGTTTTATTGTCAGACATATTATTACCTCCTGCCTTCTCTATTCATATTTTATACAATTTTAAGTATATCATTCTTAATTGCATTCGTATGAATGATTATACCAGATATTATCTGGCAATGCAAATAAATATACACTTTATTCAGCATAAAATAATAACAAAAAAAAGAACACTCTCCCATGAGAAATTGCGCAGTGCTGACCTTTTCTCATAAAAAAAGTATTCTTTTTGGCTCTATAGTATGATCTGTTTCCTCTCAACTTTATGTATTTTTTTATCACTTTAATGCACTGATGCGAATTTGGGCAACCGTATATCCTGTTTTTCTCGTAACGATGTCTTCAATCTGGGCAATCTCTGCCTCACTTAACGATTCTTTGCTGACAACCACATCCACCGTTTCATCATCAATACGTACATAGGCCTGCTCAATTCCCTTGGATTCAATCATCGCCTCCGCCGCTGTCTCCTTTTCGATTCGTTCTTGGAGCGTCATCATGTTTTCTGTACATTTATCTTTCTGGTTTTGACTCACGTTTTCATTGTTCAGCATTTCCATTAAAATATCCTGCTGCTTTGCCCGTGCTTGCTCCCGGCTCAATCTGGCTTCAGCAAAAAATACGGTACCTGATGCAGACATATCAGCATTTACAAATATAGCCGCCCCATCTCCGGTTGTTGTAGATACCTCCGCCGTAATCGGATCAAAAACCAAATCGCCGGCATTCACATCATCGGGCAGCGCACTATAATTATCAACCAAAGCCGCGGCATCGCCCTCCTCCGTCAATTGCAAAGCCGTCTGTGATCCCTCAGACATTTGGCTTTCCTGAAAATTTAAATATCCCGCTGCCGCAATCATTGCTGCGAGTGCCGTAACCACTACCTGATTTCTTTTAACCGTAAACATGTCAAATCCTCCTCATTTCATTTTTAATACTACGATTTTATGCACAGGCACATCAAATAACGCCTGCGCTGCACTGGTCAGCGCATTCTTGACAACGGCTTGATCTCCGCCTTCCGCAACAATGACTACCCCCTCGACCCGCGCTGTATTTTGTGTCAGAACGATTGGCGTACGATTCCCTTTCCCATCCTCCGTCAATACGATACTGACCTCCTGCTTTCTGCTTTGACTCACCGCTCCGCTGTTGTTGGACTCCACTTCCTCTGTACGTTCCTCCGTTGCGACAACATGCTCCGTTGCGGTCTTAAATGTAACCATAACCTCGACCCGTCCGGCTCCGTTGATTTGAGACAAAATGTTCGCCGCCCGCACTTCGACATCATTATCGGCAATCAACGGCGCTTCTTCTTGCCCGGCTGTCTGTGGCAGTATCGCTGTTGATTCCTCCGGTTCTGCAAACAACCCTTTACTGCTTATCAGCAAAAATATGCCAATAATCAGCCCTAAGACCAAGTTTACCGGCATCTTCCCATTGCTTGGACGGAATAAATCACGCCAAAAATCTTTATTCATTTCCCTTCACCTTTCTTTCGTAATTTCGCCCGCCGTAATGATTCCATCATCCAACCCATACCGCATGGATACATACAACATGACAGCGTCCTTCTGTTCTTCTTTGCAAGCAATTCGGAGCTCTTTGATTTCGCCAAAATCTCCGTAATCACCCCCTTGAATATCTACCTGAATCCACGANATATCATCGAAANCTTGACGCATATCCTCCTCTATCCGCTTCTCCAAAACATGGGAATACGCCCGCTCCAATGATTGTCTTTCCGCCTGCGTATAACNCTCCGCCGCCGGCATTATATGCTCCGCCTCTACTACTCTTCTAAATCCATCCCACCCAACCTGTGCGTCAGAGAGATGAAACAGCTTTATCATCGGTCCCAGAACCGCAGTCAAGATCATAATGCCCAACACCAATTCCACATACTTTCGGGAACTTCCATCCGGCAGTAAAATACAAACCATCGCCGAGAAAATAGTCAAAGCCGTTATAGTTTTTATATATGCACCAAAAGCGCCAAGCATTCCAATTCCCCCTTTATAAACTTCCCAAAAGCAATATTGCCGAAAATATAAACATACCCTCTACGAGAAAAATCACGCCCAAGAACAAAGCGGCATACTCGCCTGTAGCAGAAATACACTTTACTAGCCGTTCTTCGCAAATAAATTCCGCGGCCGCCGCTGTGAGCTTAAAAATACTCACAACAATCATCAATTTGATTATCAACGGTATGCACAGCAGTACCAAAAAAAGTACTGCCGCAACCAAAGTTCCGCTTTTTAAAGTCGTTGTCACTGCCCCCACGGTTTCTACCGCACCACCCATAACATCGCCCACAACAGGAATCGACCGCACCACAATCCGCGCTGTCCTTGCCGCCAAACCATTGATTACGCCGCCGCCGATGCGTTGAAGAGACAACATCAGCATAAACGTCATTGCCGCCCCCTTTAGCATCCATGTGATTCCCTGCTTAAAAAGCATTGCAAACCTTGTCAGCATCGGGCGTTCCGAAATATTATTCGCCAACTCCATAGCCACCGCCAACAAAATACACGGCACAACAAAGTTACGTATCGATAACGCCAGCAAAGTCGATCCTCCCATAATCGTGGGTCCCATCAGCGTTGCTTGTGTCACATGTCCGCCGGAAGCCAATAAAGTCAGAAAAACAGGAACCATTGCCGCAAACACTTCGCACATCTGCGATACACGGGACACAACGCGTTCTGAAATGCTATAAAAAGATGTAATAAGAATGACAACAAGAACCATATAGCATATGTAAAACCCCATTTCTCCCACGGACTTTCCGCTAAAGGAAACACTCATTTGCCGCAAAATAGCACTCAATATGACAATCAAAATCAACTGAGAAATCAATTCTCTTTGCAATCGAAGCTCGCCAAACGCCATATCCATGAACTTGTCCGGCAAATCCTCAAACGCAAGAGATATCTCACCGGAAAAAATACCGTTAACAAAATCAGAGAAGCTCGTCCCATCATCTAACTCGCCTTGAATCTCTTCTATCCCCAGCGAATTAAGCTGTTGCTCCAGCAACTCCGCGCCATGAGCCGCAGAGGGAAAAATAAACAGCACAAATAGGATGATTTGTATAAAGAGCCGCATATTTCCCTCCTTTATACCAACCCCATAACCAAATCCAACAACGTTGACAATACCGGAATAGATATACTCATAATGATAACTTTCCCCGCCAACTCCACCTTCGCCGCGATTGCATTCTCTCCGGCATCCGCACAAATCTGCGCACCAAACTGCGATAAATAGGCAACCGCGACTACTTTTAGAACGATTGCCAAGTATGTTTGCGTAACACCGGCTTTATCCGCCGTCTCTTGAACCAAGTTCAACATCTCTCTTAGCGGTGCCGCCAAATATAAAAAAATCAATATGCCTGTCACAATCGATATAATTAGACCGATATGCGGACTTTCTTGTTTAAGCATCAGTACCAAAATCGTTCCCATAATCGCCAATACCACAATCCTGCTTATCTCCATGATTTTCTTACCTCCTAGAGTCGGAATAACGTTTGTACTGTTTCGAACAGCATACTAATATATTGAATCACCCAAAACAGCACAACAACCAAACCGGCCAGCGTTGTCATCATTGCCTGCTCTTCTCTTCCCGCACGCACCAACACTTGATTTAGCACTGCCACCAAAATACCCACCGCCGCAATGCGAAACACAATCTCGATGTCCATCTGCTTCTCCCCCGTTCTTGTGTTATATCAGCACTACCACAATCAAAAGACCCGCCAATATCCCCATGCTATAATAAAGTTTTCCATTCTTTTCGAGTCTTCTCTTAATTTCCGCTTCTTTCCCTCTTAAATACAGCAGCAACAAATCCATACTACCCTCTTGCTGCGCTCTCTCCAAAAAACCCAATGTTCGGCCAAAATGGATGACTTCTTTCATATCTTCTGATGTCAGATAACTCTTCTTCGCATGTTCTCTCCAAATACGCTCCCAAATCTCTTCCCCCGACACCCCGTCTCTTTCAGCCATAGATAACGATATTTGTCCTAAAACATTGCCAATAACGCCATCCGTCTTCCATGCGATGCTTTCTAATATTTGCTGCAGCGGCTCACCTAAATAGGCAATTCTGTTTTTCATCAACAAAATTGCACGTTGAAGCTGTTCCAAATCGTGAAGCCGATATTTTTCTCTGGATGCCAACGAAGCACTAAATAATGTTGTCGTCGCAATCACCATAAACACACCAAGCATTTTAAGCATCTTCTCCATCTCCTCTTCTGTAGAGAACCCGCTGCGCTCCATCAAGTATGGCGGCAACAGTCCCTGTTTTCTCCGTTTTTGATAAAAACACATATCTCCCGATTGTTTTTTGATGAATGAATTCCTTTAGATAAGGCTTGCCCGCCAACTCCGCCATATTGCTTCCGTGTACGGTACAAATCAAAATAACCCCGGCACACAGCATTGCTTCAACGCCGGCAAAATCCTCTTTCTTCCCCAACTCATCTACCGCAATCACATCCGGCGCCATACTCCTCAAGAGCATGAGCATGCCCTCTGTTTTCGTTACATTCTCCTGCACATCCGTACAAGGACCAATGTCCATCTGCGCCTCCCCATCCTTCATCGCAGCAATCTCGCCCCGCTCGTCCACAACACCAACCGTCCATCTGCGTCTCCAACCTTCGCTCAGCTGTCGAATGATGTCCCGCAACAGTGTTGTTTTTCCACAACCGGGCGGTGATACAATCAACGTATGACAGAGGTTGTCTCCCTCAAACAAATACGGAATCCACGGCGTTGCACAACCCTTCACCTCACTCGCGATTCGTATATTCACACTGCTGATTTGCCGCAATGTCTTAACCGTTCCATTCTCTATCACAGCTCTTCCGCAAAATCCAACCCGATGCCCTCCGTTTAACGTAATGTATCCTTGTCTCAACTCCTCCTCAAAAGCATATAGAGAGTATCCGCTCAACAATGCCAGCATCTCTTGAATATCTCGCTTTGTGATATTCCCTCCACCCATATCGCTTTTGGAAAATAACTTTTTCTACGTGTTTTTATGTATATCGGATATCCAACTCTTAGCCGAACCTCTTGTAATTCCAACGTATTTTCCAGCCTATCTGCGATTTTTGTCGAATCAATCACTCTTGGTGGCAGTATTTTTTTCCACTCGTTTTTTCCAATCATCTCTTCTTTTCCCTCGGATAGATTATTCTTTTCTTTTCAGCAAAACAACTTTTCTTGACCTCCTATTTGTGATACAATTAAATCCTACTAAACATATATGAGAGGTGCAGATATGTTCAAAATTTTATTAGCTTTCTTCGATGAACCAAGTAAAACCGAACTGAAAAAGCTGTGTCTTGACATGCATGACATTTCAATTTATGAAGCAGACACGGGTGAACATTGGCAAAATATTTTCAACGAACATACATTTGATTGTTTCATCATTTCTTTTGATGTATACTTTTCTGCCACCAGAAAGTACGTGCAGCGTATACGTGACGAACAAGGATATCAATTCATACCCATTTTATTGTTTTCGTCCCAAATTGAATATTTGCTTTCCGGACTGATCATGTGGCGTTGCTGCGAATTCTTTCTTCGCCCTCTCATTCAAGAGAGGAGAGATATTCTTTCAGGCTTGTTACATTTTTATGTGGACGCGTGCAATAAAATGCGTGCAAAGCAAAACAAATTTTTACAAATTGAAACACCCAAAGAGATTTTAAACCTACCACTGACAGACATTTTGTTCATCGAAAGCGCTATGAAAAAATCTGTCGTCCACCTGAAAGACGGCGATATTTCTTTTTCCGTTCCGCTATACCGCATTAAAGAACAGATTGAAGGAGATTCTTTCGTACAAACGCACCGTTCTTTCATTGTTAATATTGAAAACATCTCTTTTGTAGATAAACGCAGCGAACCATGGATTGTCAGCTTCTTTCACTCGACCAAAGCCGCTTACATAAGCCGTAGCTATAAGAAAGATGTGAACCACACCCTTCACCATTCGTTCGCAGCACATAAAAAAATTCAGGTAGAAGGAGATTCCATATGAACGCATCTTTCACACTCGTTGCCTTTGGTGATAGCCTAACTTATGGATATGGCGCACCCGAGTCTTGCGCCTATCCTTTCCGCTTAGCAAAAGACTTTCCCCATTGGAATGTATATAATCGCGGCATAAACGGCGATACCACGCGGGAAGCCATTGCGCGAATAGACACGGATGTTTTGTCAAAGCGGGGTCAGATCGTAGCCGTTTGGTTTGGCGCGAATGACAGCGCCTTTTCTGAGGGATATTACCGCACAATTGTTGAATATAGAAACAATCTCCGCATCATCGCCCAAAAAATTCTTTCAACAACCCACGGGCAAGCATTTAACGATGGAAAATCTCTTCCCCTCTTTGTTACGCCCCCACCAACCATCGACGAAAATGACTTCGCCTATACGACAACTGCACGCCTGAAAATGTATTCAGAATGTGTAAAACAGGTTGCGGATGATTTTGGTATTCCTGTCGTTGATTTCTTTACTGTACTTTTGAATCAACAAGACCACGACGATTACGAAAGCTACTTCCAATCCGACGGCACCCACTTGAGTCCAAAGGGCTACGATCTTTTCTACGCCGCATTTCGTGCTGCAATTGATTTATATATATAAAGAAACACCTTTATGGGTATCCATAAAGGTGTTTCTCTTTTTCTGTTTGCTATATACTAGTTTTCTATATGTTTCAGTCCGCCGCAAAGATCGACAGTAACATACTGCACCTTCGACCTACTCGCAAAACCGATCCCAATACAATCCATATCAGAATTCATCAAGCTGTTAATGTTAGCGGCCGTACGCACCCACTCTTGATACGTCCGAAGAACATCTCCCCGCTGTCTGGTAATAACTTCCGACGCCGTCGTAAATGTCATATTGTTATCCATAATACGGGCAAATGGTGTTCTGCCGTCCTTTCCGGTATAGGCAAAATAATTGTTCCTCACCATATCCTCACTATGTGCATTAGAAACACTTGCAAGCAATTCATCATACACATAAAGCGGAAGTCCCTGCTCCAGACGTTTTACCTGAATAATATCAAGAAGGCCTTGGCAAAAGGCATTTTCCATCTCTTCCGTAACATTACTGACCAAAAAATCTTCATTTGCAAACTGTGCCGTCTGAATAATGATACCTGACATCAATCCTTCATAATCCAAAATGATTTTTGCAAAAATATCTCCCTGCTCAATCACCGCACTGTGCTCGATAGCACTAATGCGCGTGACGTCCTCAATGTCCGCCACTGTACCATTCCCGCTGATGTTCATATACGAATAGCTTCTGCCCGGGGTAAAGATTTCCACTACTGCCTCTTCGAGAAAAGTGACAAAAAAATACGTTTTGTATCCGTTGATGTATATATATCTATTTTGTCCATATACTGTCGCATCCACACGGTCAGGCTCTCCCCATGTACGTCTCACCTCATCGGATGTCATGCCGATAGAAATTTCTTTTCCGTCAATGTATATTGTGCCGGGTTCATTGACGCTTGTTTGTGCGTCCCTTGCTTCGCCTTTAGGCTCCAAAACGGGAACCGCCGGCTCAGCAGTCGTTCCTCCGGTTGTCTCCAGCAAATAGAACTGATACGCTCTCACAAATGTCGCAACCGCTTCTTCTGTTGTTAACCTGTTATGCGGGCGATATGTCTGATCATCAAATCCGGATATTATACCAGCACCGTATAATCGTTCGATATTCTTCCTCGATGCATCATACAATCCGGAAATATCGGTAAATGGTGTGCTCTCTTCTCTCCCCGACAAATCTACGCCGCATACCGACAGCGTTCTTGCCAAAATAATCGCCAACTGCTCTCTCGTGAGTCCCGTTTCCGGCGAAAATACCCCTTCACTTACACCGCCGATAATGCCCAACTCATAGGCGATGACCACATCTTCATTCGAAGTATCACCAAACGGCGTTTCTCCCTGTGCACTCAACCTCTTTCCTGTTGCCATCTCACAAAAATTTATAATGATTTCACAAAAATCTGAACGTATCATCGTCGCTTTGGCATTTTGCAAATGCCGCTGTGGCAAAAGGCCCGCTTCATAAGCCTTTTCCATAGAACTAACTGCCCAGCTGCTCGCATTTGTTTCGACCGCCCCAAACGCCTGCAACGGACACATGCATATTACCAAAAGCACAATCATCCCTTTTGCAAAGTTCTTCATATATTCACCCTTCCATCCCTTTATGCATCGAAATATTTCATTTCAATGTCATTTCATTACGAATATATTAAATTTTATCTTATCATTATAACATACTTTCTAAATTTGACAACCTTTAGAGATTGTGCGCTAATTGACACTGTCAATCAGTTCGATACAATCCGCCGCCACCACATCCGCCTCTCCGCCCTTTCTCAAAATTTGATAGCAAGCAATCCCTTCTTCCGCCAACGAATATGGTGAATCTGCCCGGATATCCAAAATGGCTATCCTCTCTCCGCTCTCTTTATCGATGCCCTCCCCCAGTATAAATGCAAACCATGCATCAGACCAAAAATATTCCCGTTCAACAATACGTTCTTCTTTCGGCTGGAATGATTCCGGCTCCGGCATACTTCCTGTTTCATCTGAAATGAGGTAGCTTTGGTGTTGTATCAATTCCATCGTCGTATTATCCACTGTGTTCCAGTTCACATCCGTATCTTGAACTATTTTTTGCCACCTCGCATCCTTCGCACCACCGCTTCCCCAGCTTTCATACCAAGTAGCATCGATATCCGTCGGCACATTTACCACACTCAAGAACGTGTTTCCATCATATAAATATCCCCTCAGAAATTCTGTCAGCTCAAAAGAACCAAGTCGCTGATCCATCTCTTCCTGAATGACAACTGCATCAATATCTTTGTTTTTAATCGGAATAAAATCTACATCATTCACGGCATAAAAATATCCGAGACTTTCGTAATACTCATATGTATCCCCATTAGACGCATATACAACAACAAAAGTACTCTTTGGCCCAAAGCATACTGCCACAACCGCTTCCGGTTCTTCTCCGTCTAAAATATTTCCATAATACACATCAACGCGCTCCACCTCGCTTGCAAGAAAACTATTCTCCACCTCCGCTTTCTCCAAAACCTCCCGCGCAATCTGCTGCTCCATCCCTTCACCAATGATTATCGGCGTTGCCAATGTCGGAATCTTTTTATTAAAATCCGCATAGAGACCTGCGCCGAAACCTCCCAGTAAAACAAATGCCACAGTCATTAGTACAACTTTTTTTCGCTTCATTCTATATCACCTCAGCATAATATATGTCCTCTCAATCGGAAATATCGCTATAAAGGCAATAAAAAAAGGCTTATCAAGCCAGGCCAGCGGTGAATTTCAAGTCTCCATTCACCTACCCTTGATAAGCCAAGTTCTTCATTTCTATGCTATGCGCAAACGTTCGACCAAAGCGCCGTTCTTCATGATTTGGCGGAAAACTACGTAGCCAATAACGGATACCGACAAAAATTGACCGGCGGCCACAGACAGCATACCCATGACTAGCGAATGATCGCCCAATACACCTAAAAAGTATAATTCTACACCAATAAATGCGTTGCAGAAAACCGACCAAAGAGATGCACCGAACAAAGTCTTGCTAAATCTGGTGATACCTACCATTGCCGCAGCCGAACACGCGGTTCCAAACACCATATCTATCAATCCGAATGGACTAAAGCAATTGGCAATAAAACAGCCAAGAATCAACCCCGGTGCATAGCGCTTGTCAACAAACGCCAACAGTACCAATGCTTCGGAAATTCGCACTTGGACAACGCCATATCCCAACGGCGCAATCATCAGTGTGATAACCACATATGCCGCAGCGACCATTGCCGTATATGCAATCATTCTTACTTTGTAACTATTTTTTTCCATAAAAAAACCCCCTGTTTTTTATTTATGAGATGGTGGGACTATTGTCCTTCGCAAGGAACATCTCAAGTTATATTGTATTGTGTTGTAAATCCTTGTAATTTAGCATTCTACACGATTTTTTTGAATAATGCAAGATTTTTTTCGTGCACACACAACTCGAAACCACCCAAATGACCCAATAAAACGCAGCCTAATCCTTCAATCGGCTCGGCCATTGAAATCCCTGCTCCACTCAACNTAGAGCAGGGNCTGCGGTTTATTCAAAATCTATTTGCNCCATCAAATCACCCATCGCAGGCTTTTCTCTGATAAGCCCTTCGTCATAAAGCCAATCGATATTCTCTTGCCAAACAGCCNCATCCTGGCTCAAGAAGCGAACCGTCTCCATCTGCATGATAGGCAACAGGACTTCAAGGCTNTCTCGCTCAACACTTTCAGAAAGCGGGAAGTTTTCGGTATTTTGGTTATCAAGCAAGATTCTAAGTCCTTCTTCCGGATTTGCCGCAACATCGTCAAACCCCTTTTGTGATGCTCTCAAAAACCCTGCCAGCACATCGCTTTCATTCGCAATCATATTGTCGTTTGCAACAAAAACACCCTCGTAATAAACAGGCACACCATATGCATCAAGCCCGAAATAGTTTACTTCAAATCCTTCTTCCAACATTTGCGGAACCTCATGGTTAACAAGGCAGCCAATTGTCGCATCGACATTTCCGGTTGTCATGGACGAGAGCAAATCAAATCCGACATCAATCATCATCACATCCGTATAGTCTGCACCAACATAGCGCATAATACTTTTGACGAGCGCTTCGCTAAGCTCTGTACCCGCATAGCCGATTTTTTTGCCAATCAAATCACTTGGCGTCTTAATATCCTTATCGGCAAGCGACAAAACAATGTTCAGTGGCGTCTGCACAACTGCACCAATCGACTTAACCGGAATATTCTGGTTGGCTCTCGCAAGAATAACATCTTGTTGATAATATAAACCGATTTCCGCCTGACCGGCGGCTACAAGTGAGAGTGCATCATTTGTATTGGAAGGGAACTGAACGTTCACAATCAATCCCTCTTCTGCATAATACCCTTTTTCCATAGCTGTATAAATAAATGCATGTAGTGCATTGGGATACCAATCCAGCACCACATCAATCTCCCTTAACTGTTCCTGTCCGTCCGCTTGCAGTGATTGCGTGCCGGCCTGCGTAGCGGGTGAACAGGATGCAAACGATAAAATCATACATACTGATAACAAAATCAATAAAACTTTTTTCATTATAAGTCTCCTTTTCTAAGTTGCTTCTCTATTGGTTTCGCGCATTCGCTTTCGCACCAAGATATTCATAACGGTAGCAAATCAAAACTCCTAATCGATACTTCCACAAACCGTCCTATGCAATTAAAAGATTCTTTCCTTGTTCTTGTGTGTTCAACTTCTATATCCGTGTGCCCATAGATGCGATATACAAAGCATAAACACATCGATTATTTATATTGCCCGATTTACTACCCGACTTTTCTCCCGGCGACATCAATCCTGCCGGAAGCGCCTTATGGCAGGGCTCAAGACTTCTCTCTCCATTTGATGGAAATCCGCTCAACAAACACCACAATGGTAACCAGTATGGTTGCCACAAGTGATAAGAGCACAATTGGGGCAAAAACACCCGCTCCGTCAAGCTGTGTCATCATGCGGCGGCTAAAATATCCAAGGCCATTTTGTGCACCGAGCCATTCACCTATCGCCGCACCAATAATGCTCATGGGAATCGCCATTTTTATCGCCGAAAAAAAACTCGGCAACGCTGTTGGAATTTTCAGTTTTATGAAAATATCTCGTTTGCTTGCGCCAAATGTCTGAAGCAATTCGCTTGTTTCCACTGAAACACCCCGAAATCCGTCATACACAGTAATTGTTATCGGAAAAAACGTGATAAGCACTGTCACAAGCACCTTGCTCCAAATTCCATATCCGAACCAGAGTACAAAAAGCGGTGCAATCGCCGTTATCGGTATCGTTTGCGATGTAATGATAAGCGGATAGAGGGTTCTTTGCAAAAACGGGCTTATATCCATCAAAACCGCAAATCCTAGCCCCAAAACAAGCGATATCAAAAGTCCAATCATTGTTATACTCATTGTAGCCGGCATATGTACAGTCAGCAAGGGAATTCTCAACTCCCAAAGCCTTTGCAAAATCTGCAATGGCGTTGGTAAAATATATGCGGCATTCATCCCTGCGGCCAATATTTGCCAAGACAAAAACAATATCAACACAAGCAAAATCGGAGCAATATTTCTCTTAAAATATGCGCTCATATACTCACCTGCCTTTGCAAAAGTGCAATAAGCCGCTCTTTTAATCTTACCATCTCAGGATTCGCCAACTGTGAACGGTTTCTCGGATAATCCAGCGGGACATGTATCTCTTCAAGCCCCTTTATGGGACTTTCTGTAACAACGAGAACTTTTGAGGATAAAAATAGAGCCTCTTCTACATCATGCGTGATAAATAGGATCGTTTTGTTTTCATGTTCCCACTGGGAGAGGAGCCACTCTTGCATAGAAATTCTGGTAAGAAAATCAAGCGCTGAAAAAGGCTCATCCAAAAGCAGAAGATCAAACCCCGTCAACAGCGTCCTCGCAAACGCAACACGCTGCCGCATTCCGCCTGAAAGCTCATACGGATATTTTTCCCGCACTTCAAAAATCCCCGCTTGTTTTAGAACCCTCTCCGTCTCCTTTTTTATCTCCGCCTGCGGCCTCTTTGCAATCTCCATTGGCAAAACCACGTTCCCTTCAACGCTTCGCCATGGCATGAGCAAGTCTTTTTGCGGCATATAGCCACAATAGCCACGCTGTTGGGCTATCGACTTTTCCTCAAACAAAATCTCACCTGAGTACGTCGGCAAAAGTTTGTTAATCAGTTTGAATATCGTACTTTTCCCGCAACCACTCACGCCGATAATAGAAACAAATTCTCCCCTTTCCATCTGAAAGGACAGATTCTCCAACGTCGGCTGTAATTCATTTTCGTAAAAAAAGCTAACATTTTTAAACTCAAGCATCCACTAAAACTCCTTATTCCATGACATATCCCAGAACATGGCCTCATATCTGCTGCAAGTCACAAATATATCAACAAGCCGTTTTTCTTGCTCTTCCGAACAATTTTTTGCAAGCTTATCCGTCAAATCGATGAGTCTTGTATTGGTATCCCCATAATCCTTTGAAGAATATCCTTCAACCCAAGCACCATAAAACGCGTGTTCAATTGCTTTTGGATTCTCATCCGCTATTTTTTTGCCAATTTGCTGGTAACTCCATGAGCAGGCAAGAATCGCCGCCAAAATATCAAGCGAATCACCTTTAAAGCCCGTAGAAATCATATATTCGGTATAAGATTTGTTTGTCAGCGACATTTTTGTGCGCTCAATCTCTTCCTCGGTAATCCCGAGCTTCTTCATGTATTCACGATGAATCTTCATCTCACCGTTTAAAACCCCGTCAACATTTGCGGAAAACATTTGCATCAATTCGTGGTCATTCGCTTTAACGACACCGAGTGCAAATACCTTCGCATATTCAAACAAATATAAATAATCTTGAATCATAAAGAATCTGAATTTTTCGATATCCAAAGTACCGTCGGCTATACCACGCACAAATGGATGCCTATGATAACCTTCCCATATATCCTTTGCACTCTCAAAAAGAAGTTGTGTTGTTTTCATCTAATCCCCCCGTTCACTCATTCTCTAAGACAATTTGTTAAGTTCCGGCTCAATCTGCTCGAGAAACGAACCCGCTCATCAGAATCAAACCCGATATTGCATACCATAAACCGCAGATGACAACGTATCACATGTTTTCTAATTCAAGCATCTCTCCTGAAAGTCCAAGTAATCTTGCTGTCGACGCAGCAACATCTTCGCTTGAAAAAATTGCCGAAACAATCGCCACGCCTGCAATTCCACTTCCTGAAAGTTCTTGCATATTATCCGCATTTATACCGCCGATTGCAACCACAGGAATACTGACCGTGGCACAAATTTCGCACAATGCTTCATACGAAAGCACCCCCACATCCGTCTTGGTCGAAGTCGGAAAAACCGCTCCTGCACCAATGTAGTCCGCTCCACTTTTTTCCGCAGCGATTGCATCTTCAACGGTATTCGCCGTAATACCGAGAATTTTATCTTCGCCAATCATCTCACGAACATTGCGTCCTTTGATATCACTTTGGCCGATATGGACACCGTCCGCATTGCAGGCAATCGCAATTTCAACATCATCATTTATAACGAAAGGTACGTTGTAACGCCTTGCAATCTCCGCAAGCTCTTTTGCTTCGGCCAAAAACGCATCATAGGGCATATCTTTTTCCCGCAACTGCAAAAAAGTTGTACCCGCTTTCAATGTTTCTTCCACCGCTTGTGCAAGCGTTCTATTAAAAAGCTGTCCTGCATCTGTCACCGCATAAAGCTGCATGGCTTTTCTAACATCTTTCAATTTTGATTCCTCCATTCAAGATTTCAGGTGTCATAAGGCTGATCTCATCTATCAAATGTGTACGGAAAGTCAACGTTCCGCCTTGCGCTTTTTGCGTTTTCTCATAGGCGCGCTCTCCCGCAACGCCCATGGCTCCGACTGCCGCGGCTGCCGCCTCAAGTGGATTTTGCGAATCTGCACCGCAAAACGCGCCAATAAGCGCTGTCAGCATACATCCTGTGCCGGTGATTTGCGACATCATTTTGTGTCCGTTCCTGATTATGTAGACAGTCTTCCCATCTGTTACAATGTCTGTTTCACCCGAAACTGCAACCACCGAACAAATTTCCAGTGCAAACTTTTTTGTCATTTCAATTGCATGCTCAAGCGTGTCCTCGGTGATGATATCTGCCTCACCCGCATCAACGCCTTTCGATTCACCCGCACCTATCGCAAGTGCTTTAATCTCGGATATATTACCCCGAACAACCGCAAGCTTCACCGTATCTAATATACGTTTGCAGGATGTCTTCCTAAGTTGTGATGCTCCTGCCGCAACAGGATCCAAAACAACGGGCGTTCCCATTTCATTGCAGGTTTCTCCTGCTGCAATCATCGACTCGATTTTCTCACAAGTTCCTGTGTTCAAAACAAGAGCCGACGCCACCGATGCAATTTCTTTCGCTTCATCAATATGATGCGCCATCGTGGGCGACGCACCCGCCGCAAGAATGATATTCGCGCAGTCATTGACCGTAACAAAATTCGTGATAACCTGAACAAGCGGAGACTTTTCCTGCACATTTATAAGCATTTTTCCGAACATAATCGAGCCCCTCTCTATATTAAAGCTTTACAACCGTAATTGAAAAGCGTTCACTTTTTACATACTTACATACATATGTTATCAACCAATCAGTCTACATTTTATCCTGCTATATATTTTTGCAAATGTTTATGTGCATTTGATTTTTTCAAACCAAGCAAAACCACCAGCGCGAGCCCCGCACCCACAGCCGATGCAGGCAAAAAAAACGGAATATAAAAAAATGCTGACTGCAAATCCACATGGAAAAGATATTTCATAACCGGATACGAAATAATTGCGCTTAAAATACCTGTGCCAAATATCTCACCAAGAGCCGCCGCAAAATAAGATTTCGTCTTTTTATAAAGAACCCCTGCAAAAAATGCACCGAAAACGGCACCGATTATAGCCAGTACTGGCCGGCCATTGAGCAACATCCTCATGCAACCCGTAAGAAGCGCTGCTGCAAAAGCATAATATGGTCCAAGGAATACCGCCGTGATTACGTTAAAAAAATGTTGAAACGGCGCCATATTCGGAAAAACAATAAAGGTTGAAACCACGTAACTTTGTGCAGAAAGTATAGCCGCCAAAATCAGCTTATTTAACTTTTTGTTTTTCATCGTATTCCCCCTCTATATTTTGTAGCAATGATTGAGCGGGCCACTGCCTTTTCCAATATCCAGTCCTGCTGTAAGTGCCCCTGTGATATATTCTTTCGCTTGTGAGAACGCCTCTGAAACACTTAATCCTTTTGCCAGCCCGCAAGCAATCGCCGAAGAAAGCGTGCAGCCCGTGCCATGATTGTTGGGATTATCAACTCTGGGTGAACGCAACCATTCAAATTCTCCATTATAATAGAGCAAATCATCCGCAGATTCTGTCAGATGCCCGCCTTTTATGATAACGGCACCTTTGGTTTTTTTAGAAAGCATCTCTGCCGCTCTCTCCATATCCGAAGTTGTTTTTATTTTCATCTCGCATAAAAACTCTGCTTCGGGGATATTGGGCGTTATTACTGCCGCCAACGGAAAAAGTTTTTCTACAAGTGCGCCAACGGCACTGTCACTAGAAAGCTTACTTCCGCTCGTCGCCACCATAACAGGATCCAGCACGATATTCTTTGCATTATAATTTTCAAGCTTACTCGCAATGACCTCTATAATTTTCGGGTTTGATACCATGCCAATTTTAACCGAATCGGGCATAATATCTTGAAAAACGCAATCCAGCTGGCGAGCAACAAAATCCGGCTCAACCTCCGCAATTCCATAGACACCCGTGGTATTTTGTGCTGTCAGCGCCGTTATAACGCTCATCGCATATACTCCATGCGCGGTCATCGTTTTAATATCCGCTTGAATTCCGGCACCGCCGCTTGAATCCGAGCCTGCAATCGTCAATGATTTATACATATCCCTTCCACTCTCCTCTCAAAGTAAAAAAATAAACGGGATATGCCAAACCTAAGGCATATCCCGATTAATTCTTATTTTCTGTGCGAAGCACCGAAAGCTATAATCAGCATTCCTACGTTGGCATTATCCAAATCAGGTAAGGTCGAGGGACATTCCCTCCTCTCAGCCTTCTCAACGAAAGCTCCCTTGCTTGTCTCCAAAGTATCATATTTGTCCTGCATTGTCAATAACATCTTGGCCTGCCACAGCAATCCTCTGACTCTTTTTATAACGATAACCGCCGTCTGCCAGACCTCCATTAATACCGCATCATCTTCGTCCATATGCATATCAATGGTACCCGGCCTTTTATTACTTCGCGCCCCTCAAAAACCATGATGAACTGATACTCCCTGTGGCAGAAGTAACACTATGCGTCCTCAACCCGCCCACAACAAGGCTAAGTATTTCCATCATCGCCAAGATAACTGCCGTAAAATTTAGCATCCGCGACACAGAAATATTGACACAATCGTAAATAAAACAAAATCTTCTAAAAGCACCGGAATCCCGACTCCTCTATCGCGCCCCTGCACATATATTTTGACACATTTCAAAAAAATAAGGGTTTCCGGAATATTTTCAAAACATTCCGAAAACCCTTATCATCTCAAGGTTTTATCAACCTTTTTCATCTAAGCTACTGGTGAGAATCGAACTCACAACCCCTTCATTACGAGTGAAGTGCTCTACCATTGAGCCACAGTAGCATAACAACTTCGTTATTATACCACTCAATATAAAAAAAATCAATATAAAAAAGCAACACAAAAATCGTCGATAATCGTAAAAAACAGTCATCTTTTTGGTCGAAAACACCTTGTCTTTTGTTTCGAAAAACTGTATAGTAATTCCATTATCCATTTACGAAAATTGTCAAAACGAATCGGATTTTTGAATATCCGTCTTTGTTATAAGCACCCTTGGAGGAACTGTCTATGTCGAACAAACAAAAAACGTTAACTTTAGCCTTTATCACTGTTTTTTTCTGGGCTTCTTCTTTTCCATTAACAAAAATCGTTCAGGAAGTATTATCGCCCTATAGCATGGCCTCTGTGCGCTGCTTGATTGCATCTATCCTGCTTCTGATTTTGGGAAAATTTCTGCATATCCGCAAACCAAAAAAAGAAGATATCATGCTCTTTGCTCTATCCGGCGCTTGTGGATTCGGCGTTTATTTGCTGCTCTTTAATACTGGGCTTTTGACGCTTACCTCCGCAACATCCAGTATTATCATTGCAATCACTCCAATTATAACAGCCGTTATCGCTTCCTTTTTCTATAATGAAAAAATCAACATCATCGGCTGGATATGCATTTGTGCCGCCTTTAGCGGCGTTCTTGTTCTGTTATTATGGGATGGCGTACTTTCGATTAATGTTGGTATGATTTGGACACTCTGTGCAGCCTTCATTTTCTGCGGATATAACATCGCGAATCGCATACTTGCAAAAAAAGGATATACCTCTGTTGAAATTGTTACTTACAGTATTCTTTCCGCGGCAATCATGCTGGCGATTCTTTTACCAAGAGGACTTCGCGAACTATCGACTGCCGAAGCGAAGCATATATTCGCTCTTATTTATTTAGCCGCGGTTCCCAGCGCCCTATCCTTTATACTATGGGGCAAGGCACTAAACTATGCGGAACGTACCAGTGAAGTAACTAATTTCATGTTCTTCACACCGCTTCTGTCAACCATAATGGGCTTCATTTTCCTAAAGGAAATGCCTAATATGGGCACGTTCCTTGGCGGCACAATTATTATCACCAGTATTGTTATTTTCAACTTTAGAGGCAAGAAATCCTCCTCGCCAACCACGACGAGAGAAAATGATGCAAACAAATCCGTATAAATTCAAAATCATCTCTTGCCGAACATGTAATACCGGCCACAGCAGACTGTGACGATAGGCCGTATCACAAGCCCTGTAATCGACATTATATCGGCTAAGTTGAGAGACTTCCCAATTATTTCGTTTATTCAGTCTGCCCCGAAAGGGGCTTTTTTATGTCTTATCTTAATTTTTCTCCAATTATCTGGAAAATGGATTCTTAATTCTTTCAAGCATCGTCACATACGTTCTCTCTATCGTCACTTACTTCTACTATACTTTGCCTTCTTTTCTTATTTCTCCTTGTTGTATTCGCAAACAAAAAAGCCGAGTTCTTATGAACTCGGCTTTTCGTCTGTTTTTTATTTTTCTTTAACAACCAATTCCTGCCCGATGTAAATCAACGCAGGATTGCTGATTTGTTCTTTATTGTCATTGTATATCTGTCTCCACTTCAGACCATCGCCCAATTGACTTTCAGCAATTTTCCATAGACTGTCGCCGGCAACTACTTTGTAGAGTTCTGTACTTATTGCTATCGGCTCTTCTACTACAGGCGCTGTTTCAACCGGTGCTGCTTCCACAGGCGCCGCTTCACCAACAATTGTCATCCTACCCTGTGGCTCAGCGTATTCTACACCAATTGTACCACCTAAGGAATCCACATACATAATCAAGGCTTCTGCATCAATAATACCCATATCCTGAACATAAGAAGCTTCTGTCATTGTATAGTATGTGTCTCCGCCTTCAGCCAAAAAGCTGTTTACCACAACTGTGTAATTTGCAGAGAGATCGAATGCTTCGCCGCCAACGCTCGTGATTGTTACACGGCTGCCCGGATTTGCAGGTGCATAGTATGTAGAATTTGGATACTGTTCTCCATTCGCATATTCAACAGAAACATCCAACGTAAATTCCATACCCGCAACCTGAGGGAATCCACCCACAGCCACTGGTGTACAGAACACAGATGCTTCGATTACTTCCAGGAGCTGCTCGCCTGTAATCGTTGCAAGAACAACCGTGTTTCCATAAGGAAATACGGTGTAAAGTGTATTCATGGAAATCTCGCCTGTCGGAATACTTGCACGGATACCACCGCCATTGGAAATCGCTACATCAACACTGATGCCCAAGTCCTCTGCTTCCGCATACTCCTGGCCTACATATAAAAATGCATCTGCGGAAAAGTTACCCAAGTTTGTCTCTTCTGTACGCACGCCAGGGTCTCTTTCACCATTTAAGTCAACCAAGGTCGTAGCGAAAACACCGGCATAATATGCATCTACAACAACTCTATCTTTTGCAATCGCTGCATTAATTGCCTCGTCATAAACGCCAATGCTTTCAGCGTATTCAGCCGCACTAATTAATTTCGCCACAGTTTCCTTCGTTGCTACATCAATCTCAACAACACCGGCATTTGCCAAGTAGGAACCTGTACTAACAATTAAGGAACCATTTACCAACTCGCCGCCATTCATTTCTGTGTGGCTATGTCCGTCAATGATCAAATCCATGCCTGTTACTGCATTTGCTAAGTCTGTGGAACGTCTGCCAATGCTCTCTGCATCCACGCCAAGATGTGCCAGACAGATAATATAATCGCTACCCGCTTCAGTCAACGCATCCACCTGCGCCTGTGCCACATCAAACATCTCCTGCATGTCCAAGAATGTAACATCTTTCACACTGCTAGGACTGGATTTTGTTTGTGTTTCCGCTGTATTCAAGCCAAACACACCAATCTTTAATCCTGCCACTTCGAAAATTACACTATCTCCAAAAGCAGGTTCATCTGTGCCTTTTTTCAGAAGATTGGCATTTAACACGGGAATACCGCCCAATGCATCCACTGTTTTGAGCAAATTATCATAACCGAAGTCAAATTCGTGATTACCCAAAGCCACAGCATCATACCCCGCCAACGCCAAATATTCAGCCGCATTCACGCCTTTAAAATGATTTACCAATGTCTGTCCCTGAGAAAAGTCTCCGGCATCCAAAAGTAAAACTTCGGCACCCAAATTTTCATAGTATTCTTTCAAACCAACCACACCGGCAAGACCCATGCCTTCTTCTGTTGTTTCATAATATCCATGGATATCGTTCGTATGCAACACCACTACTTTTCCATCCATCTCTGCCGCATAAGCAGGTACAGACAGACCCATTACCATCGCTACAGACAGAGCTGCAGACAAAATTTTTCTGCTGAACTTCATTTACAATTCCTCCTTTTTCTGATACGTAAAACGATATCTACAGCATACCACAAACGTCCAAAAATTGAAATCGAATTTATCTTTTTTTACACATATTTTTCATACCCTTTATACAAACATTTAAAACTTCAACAAATAATTGGGACAAATCTATTTGCAACTTGCTTTTCATGTGCTATCCTTGTATCAAAAAATGAAAGAGGTGATTCTTGTGATAAAAGAAATTTATTCCGTTCCGTCTCATGATGGAATGCATCAATTGCATACCATATGCTGGAGGGGCGAGGGGGACGTCATCGCTGTTTTACAAATCGTCCATGGAATGGCAGAATTTATCGAACGCTATGATTCCTTTGCAAACTATCTGGTGAAACGAAATATTGCGGTTATCGGACATGACCAGCTGGGACATGGACAAACAGCAACCGAAACCAATGAGTTAGGATACTTTGCTGATAAAGATGGTGCAAACATTGTTATTTCAGATATGTATCGTATCACAAAAAAAGCAAAGGAATTATTTCCGAACATTCCCGTATTTCTCATGGGCCATAGTATGGGTTCTTACTTTGCAAGAAAGTATATCACGCTCTTTGGCGACAAAATCCAAGGCGCTTTACTCGTTGGCACAGGAGATATTCCGGCAAAAACAGTTCTTTCTGCGAAGCTACTGGCGTCCTGTTTGATGAAAGTAAAAGGGCCACTCCACCGAAGCGAATTTTTACACCAAACCGCCTTTCGCTCATATTTAAAGCGAATTCCCGACCACAGCACAGAAAAAGACTGGCTCACCCGCGACCGTAAAATTGTATCCGACTATTTGGCAAATGGCTTAAATATGTTCGTTTTCACAGTCTCGGGCTTTCATGATATGTTTTCGAACATCGCCTATTGTTCGAAGAAAACTCGCTTCCACCAGATTCCCCGTACCTTGCCTATTCTCTTTGCTTCTGGGGCAGAAGATCCCGTGGGCGAATGGGGAAAAGCGCCTGCCGCGCTGTATCATATGTATTCACAAGAAGGCTTTACGGATATCGACCTATTTTTGTATGAGGACTGCCGCCATGAAATCATAAATGAATTAAATAAATATGATATCTTTGATGATTTGGGCAATTGGATTATAAAAAAATGCACACACAACTGAAATAAAACAGTTATATAAAAAGCATCTTCCGGAAGATATCATTTCCGCAAAGATGCTTTTTTCATACTCTCACCGCACATTTTCAATCATACATTTGGCACTTCCGTTACACCTATGCCAAAGCAGGCTTTTCTTCTTTTATCATAAAGCTGACTCCTGCCGCTAAGATACACAACGCCGCATCCACCAGCCAAATGGTTACATAGCTTCCCGTCTGTTCAAAACAAATGCCTGCGAGCCACGCACTCAAAAATCCACCAATTTGATGGATAAAAAATACAAATCCGAACAATGTCGCCATNCTCCTTGCACCAAAGTCTCTGCCAACAATTCCCGCCACCGGNGGAACCGTCGACGCTCCTGAAAATCCCATAAGAGCCGCAAACGCACATATTGTAATCATTGTTTTTGGAACAAAAATAAACACAACAACCGCAATCGGCCTGATTCCATAGAAAGTACCAAGCACATTTTTCATCTTCAATTTTCCGCACAAATTACCACTCAAAAGTGAGCCGAGTATCGTGGCAATCCCATAAACAGACATCGCATATGCAGCGTTTTCCGAACGAAAACCATAGGACATAAATTCTGTAGGCAAATGATTCATTATAATTGCCATGTGAAAACCACAAGTAAAGAAACCAATCATCAAGAACAGATACGTTCTGCTTTTGAATGCACTTGCAAAGATTTCCTTTGTATTGAAACCGCCTTCTTTTTCTTCTCTGCGCGGCGCGACCGTTTTTTGTTCGCCTGCCCGCTTGTTCCTGCCAAGCAGAAGTGCAATCGGCAGCATAATCAACATCGGTATAGAGAGGAAAATCATACTATGTAATAATCCGCCCGTTAGTATCAGCTTGTTGATGATCGGCGACATAAATACATTCCCGATGCCGCTGCTGGCATTTACAATACCCGAAACGTTCGCCGCCCCTTTAGAAGGCAGTTTCGGTGTAATCGCACCCATAATAATGCCGTACGAGAGCGCACCCGTTCCGGCAGGCAAGATGATGCCTAAACATATTGTCATAGAAAGGATAGAATTACAAAAAGGTATCAGCAGCATGCCTGTTATCATAAGCATAATTCCGGATACTAAAACAGATGCGCTTCCCTTCTTTGCACCCATGATGCCAAAGAAAGGCTGAACAATACCAAATACCAACTGCCCCACCGCTAATACGAAACTGATCCCTGTAAACGATATACCGGAGTTATCAATAATTCCATTCATCATTACTCCGTAGTTGCTTCGTATGCTAGAACTCATTCCATAAATCAAACACCCCGACAATGTAAGCAATATCACACGCAATAACATATTGCTTTTCAACTTTCCCACGTTGCACCTCCAAAAAATTTCCGCTTTCCTTTACATTTACCATTTGTCACGGAATACTTGAATCCCGTGCAGTTTTTTTAACAAGTCCTGCATTTCTTGTGTACCGAATAAAAGCTCCATATTTGTCTGTAGCGTTTCCCAAACCGGCTTTACCTGCTCTATCATCGCAGCGCCTTTTTGTGTCAATGCATATCGATGAACCTTTCCCTGCGCCAAATCTTCAATCCATCCTTTCGCAAAAAGAACTTTCAGATTTCTGCTTAACGTTGTTCTCTCCAAATTCACAAAATCCGCCAACTCCACCGTGTTCGCCTCACCCAATCGAGACAAATTCATCAATAAGGAATACTGCTTGGAGGTAATGCCGAATTTTTCAAACGCTTCATCATAATAAGTATTTACCGCATTTGCCGCCCTTGATAATGTTGTGCAATAGCATTTTGATTTGTTTATCGATTTATATCCCATCTAACCACTCCTTCCGGTGAGACTGATATTGCGCCATCACGCACACGTGTATATACACTATTATATCCAAACTTCCTTGTATGTCAAGAATTTCTGCTCTTTTTCTGGTATTTCAAAATTGCGAAACAAGAAAATATAATTATCCGTCCTGCTTTGCGCCATAAAAAACAGCCCAATCTCTTGGGCCGTTTTTGTGGGATTCAACGAATATGTAAATTACGATTTTTTCTTAATATAATAACTGTACACAGGCAAACCGATTAATGTTATGACAATACTGCCCACAGACATCATTGTCGCAGTTGCACCTGACATGAACAACTGATTTACGATTACGTAAATACCGCTGATAATCGCAATCAGAGGAATTACCGGATACAGTGGTACCTTATATGAACGTTCTGCGTCCGGCCGTGTTTTTCTCAGTTTCATTACCGCCATAAATGTCAATGTATAGAAAATCCAGCATGAAAATACTGCTAAATCAGTCAATTGGTTAAACTGTCCGCTCACCGCGAAGATAGCGCCAAGTGTACCAGCCAAAATAATACAATTAGATGGTACTCTGTTTTTGTTTAACTTCGCCAATTTCTTGCTGAAGGGGAAAGTTCCATCAACTGCCAGTGGATATGTTACACGAGAGCCGGATAAAACGAAACCATTCGCCGCACCAATAACAGAAACCATAATACCAACAGAGATAAGCCTTCCACCGAAATCACCAAAAATGGCAATGGCAACCGCCGACGCAGGTGCGGCAAGATTCATCAACTGATCCGCAGGCAATACCCAAAGGTATGCCAAGTTTACGACAAAATAAATTGCCATAATCATAGATACCCCGCCGACAATTGCAATAGGCAGATCCTTGCCCGGATTTTTCATCTCGCCTGCAATGGTACCAACATTCGTCCACCCTTCAAAGGCAAACAATATGGAAATCATTAACTGACCCAATATAACTGCGGGATTTAAACCTTCCGCAACCATTGGTGTAAAGATAGCATTCTCTCCCGAACCTTTGATAAAACCAAATACCATCAACAATATCAAAGGAATCATCTTACAAATGGTAAAAACCGTTTGTGCCCCGCCGCCAACAGCAGAACCCATATTATTCAAAATAACAATAAATATAATGCCGCCTATCGCCACAGGCAAGCGGAATCCTTCACCAATAAATAATGTCGCCTGTTCCGAAAAAATAACCACAAGTGCTGCAATCATTGCCGGATAGAAAATGATACTCATCATCCAACCTGCCAAATAACCAACTTTCTTACCAAACGCTTCTTCCAGATAAGCAACGATACCACCTGTCTTGGGAACCATGATTGCAATCTCAGCGAACGTCATTGCCGCCGCGATACAAACCAAACCTGTAATAACCCAAGCCAGCATGCCGAGTCCCGGAGCACCTCCTGTTATCGTGTAGATTGCCTGCGGCTTAAAGAAAACACCCGAACCAATTACACAACCAACTACCATCGCCATTGCCGTGGTCAAACCTAAATTCTTCTTCATCGTCTGACTGTTATCCATACTTTTGCCTCCTCATAATTTTTCAAATTACCGAAACAATTTCCTTCATGCAATAAAAAAGGGCATATAGACACATTTCGCCTATATACCCTGTATTTTTGCCTGAAAGTTTTACTTCTACGGCGGTCTTAAAAAAGACTCTCTCCAGCGTTCCCATCCACAAAAGATTTGTTTACCTGAGAGTTTCTCAAAAAATTGGCAATTTTTTGATTGCTCCATCGGTTTCTGTCAATTTCAGCGAAATTGTTCGAATTTCTCTTCTGCATCTCTTGGTTTATTCTGTTGTTATAGAAATAATAACCCAATAATTTCTGATTGTCAATACATTTGTGGTTAAAATATTTCATTCAGGTTAAAATATTTCACCCAACCTTTTTGTATTAGAAATCCCGAATTTGGCATAAGCTGTACTAATACATACCTTTCAGGAGCACTCATGAGCAAGAAATCAGTCATTACCGGGACTTTAATTCTCACAGCCGCAAGCATCATAACGAGATTTATGGGGTTTTTCTACCGTGTATATATGTCAGAGGCCATCGGCGCAGAAGGTATCGGGCTATACCAACTGATACTCCCGCTCTACACGCTGGCATGGAGCATCACCTCCGCAGGCTTCACTACAACGATTTCCCATCTCACAGCACAGGAAAATATCCGTGGCGAAAGTGGAAATATCGGGCGTATCGTAAAACTGTCTATCTTTTTCTCTCTTCTTGTGAGCCTTTTGGTGGCCTGCGGCCTATTTTTCTTTGCCAATGAAATCGCCATCTGCTTTTTGAAAGATATCCGCGCCGCGATATCTCTGCAATTGCTCGCCTTCGCCATTCCTTTTATGGCAATGGGTTCTTGTTTCAGAGGATTTTTTCTCGGTATGCAAAACCCGTCCATTCCGGCCATGTCACAGGTTTTAGAGCAAAGTATTCGTATGATTGCTATTTTCCTCTTCGCCGGATTTCTGGTGCCATACGGACTGGGTTATGCTTGCCTCGCAGCAGTTATCGGCATTCTTCTTGGCGAAGCCGCATCCTGCGTATTTGTTGCTGTGAACTATACGTACTTCAAACGCCGTCGAAAACTTATCCGCCCGCCTGTACTCGGGAGGCTCTCCGCCTGTCGGATGGTTTTAGCAATGGCAATTCCACTTTCCGCAACACGCGTCGCGGGCTCCGCCCTGGCAGCATTGGAAAATGTTCTAATTCCCAGACAATTGCAACTTTATGGACAAAATGCCACTGAAGCCTTGAGTAATTATGGCGAATTGATGGGCATGGCTTTGCCTTTGATTATGCTGCCCTCTGCCTGCTTGACCGCGGCCTCCGTATCTCTTGTCCCCGAAATATCCAGTGCTTGTGCAATACGTCAAAACACACGGATCAATCAAACCATTTCCGTAACCTTTTTGTTTACATTTATTGTAGGCATCGGCTCAGCAGCATTCTTCGCTGTATTCCCAAAAGAGATTTGCTACATCGTTTATAACCGCCCAAACTTAGGCGGCCTGTTATTTCCTCTGGCATTCCTTTGCCCATTTCTGTACGCGCAAACAACATTGCATGGTCTGCTAAATGGGTTGGAGGAACAAATGTTTTTATTCGTCAGCAACCTCCTCTCCTCCCTGATTGCTATTGCCTTTGTTTATTTCCTGATGCCTCTCTATGGTATAGATGCTTTCTTATGGGGATGGGCAATCAGTTTGATTTTCGCCGTTGTTACCTGCCTAATTAAACTTTATCAGCGTACTGGAATCGTTCCACAATTGGGGAGCTGTTTCTTTAAGCCCATGCTGGCTGGAGCGGCATCGGGATTGTTTATCCGCCACATCGTACAAATTGGCACGCCGTCAAAACTGTTTTTCCTGTGCTGTTTTCTTGGAATGGGTCTTTTATATTTATTGTTTCTACTTCTTCTAGGCTGTTTTTCCAGAGAAAACATGGATATTCTCTTCGGAAAAACAATAAAAAGGTGACGAGGCTAACCTCATCACCTTTTTTAACTTACACCGTTTCCAGACCTTCCATAATGCCCATAATAATGATACCAACGACCACAAGCACAATGGATATGTATTGTTTTTTCTCTAATCTTTCTTTAATCACAACTCTCGAAAGAATCAAAGAAACAATACAGTATGCCGCAACCATCGGTGCTGCAACCACACCGTTTCCGCTTAAAGCAAACACGTAAGCAAATTGTCCGATGGTCTCGAACACAGCCGCAATCCCTCTGTCTTTCTGCTCCATAATTCCAATCTTCTCTTTTTTCACAACCTTCAAAAGGATAAAAATAGCGATCGCACAAAGCAAAAATGTCAATTCATAAGACGTATTCGCCACCATCTCAAATGTATCTTCTGTCACGTTGCGCAGTGGCGTTTGCGTCACGTCGTCCAAATAATATGCATCAAAGAATGTGCCCAACGAGTCAATAATACAGTACAAAACCGGAATTAAAAATGCAATAAAGCTTCTTGTATATTTTTCATTCCCTGCTTTTTGCGCCTGCGTAATACTGTGCTTTTCAAATACCCCTAATGAGAACACCCCTGAACAAATCAGAACAACTGCCAGACCTGACACAAAGTCCAATGTCTGTCCCAAGAATACCATGCACATAACCGCAACGACAGCACCGGACGCGTTTTGAATCGGCGAGGAGATAGATAACTCCAAATACCGCAAACCAAAATATCCAACCGTCATAGACAAAATATACATCGCCGACACAGGCGCATACACCAGTATATTCGAAAAATCATAATCAATATTATCAAAAAGCAATACATAAATTGCGTGGGCACCCATAATAAAACCAACCATCATCGCTGTCTTTAAATGGCTGTACGGGTCTTTTCTATCCGCACCTTTCTTATAAAATAAATCCGCAAAACCCCACGCAACCATCGTTGTAAACGCAAATATAAACCACATACTCTTTTACCCTCACAGTTCTACTAAGTTTTCTTCAAACAATTTTTGTAATGACATCAAAATTCCGAGCTTCGCATGGTACCATGTTAATCCGCCCTGAAAATAAATAGCATACGGTTCACGAATCGGACCATCTGCACTCAATTCGATTGACGAGCCCTGAACAAAAGCACCCGCCGCCATAACAACATCGGAATTATATCCCGGCATTGCGTAAGGAAGCGGTGTAACAAAGCTATCCACCGGTGCCGCCGCCTGAATCCCCCTGCAAAAAGCAATCATACGCTCTGCACTGCCCAGCTCCACTGCCTGAATGATATCGTGGCGCGACTCACTACTGTCCGGAATCACACGAAAGCCAAGGTTTTCATAGATATTCGCCGCAAACACCGCCCCTTTTAGCGCCCCTGCAACCACCGTCGGTGCCAGAAAAAAACCTTGATATAAAGAGCGCATAACGTCCAAACTGGCGCCTACTTCCTGACCCAATCCCGGTGCACTCAATCGATAAGCACAACGATCGACGCAGGCTTGCGTACCGCAAATGTAACCGCCTGTCGGCGCCAAACCACCGCCGGGATTCTTAATCAAAGACCCAACAATCATATCCGCACCAAAATCCGAAGGTTCCACCACCTCCACAAATTCGCCATAGCAATTATCCACCATGCAAATGACATCCGGTTTCACTTCCTTCACGAACGCAATCAACTCCGCAATCCTTTCCACAGAAAATGTCGGACGCATTTGATAGCCCTTAGAGCGTTGGATCGTTACCAACTTTGTTTTCGCATGGATGGCCTTCTTGATGCCATCATAATCAAAGTCTCCGCCCTCCAGCAAGTCCACCTGACGATAAACGACGCCATATTCCTTCAAGGAGCACGGTGATTCTCTGATACCGATGACCTCTTCAAGCGTATCATAAGGCTTTCCCACAGGCGAAAGCAGTTCATCTCCCGGCAAAAGATTCGCTGATAGTGCTACCGCCAACGCATGTGTTCCGCATGTAATCTGCGGCCGCACCAACGCCGCTTCTGTATGAAAACAGGATGCATAGACCTTCTCCAGCACATCACGGCCGAAGTCATTATATCCGTAACCTGTCGTGCCCGAAAAACAATTTGCACTGACCTCATGCTTTTGCATTGCTGAAATCACTTTGCATTGATTGTACTCTGCCGCTTCATCAATTTTCGCAAAACGCTCTTTTAAGCCGTCTAATATCTTTTCTCCAAAAGCTTCCACCTCAGGAGAAATTCCCAGCTGTTTATACATACTGTTCATCTTCTGCCTCTCCTTCATCTAAATTTAATAGTATCTTTAAGGCAATATCATTGATAACCTCAGGTTTTGTAATAATCAGACCATTTTTTTCGTCTCCCAGAACCAACAGCGTGTCCCCATGATTGATACCAAAAAGCTCTCTGGCATCCTTTGGAATAACGATCTGCCCTTTCTCACTTACCTTGACCGTGCCGAAAATATGCTTTCCCTTAGGCATGCCCAATAGATGCTTTCCACCTGCCATAGACGCCCCTCCATTTCCTACTTTTCCCACTTTTCTCACAAGACAGGATTATAACAAATATTCCCATAAAGCGCAATAGAAAGTAGTATATGATTTTTCTTTAAAACAAGCGTAAAAATCCCGGCTATATTTTCATATAGCACGGGCACTTTATTACTCACTATTCTCGATTGTGTTTTCCTCTCGGGTGAAGTCCATAATTTCTACCCGCCCGCTGTTATCCTTAGCAAAAATCAGAGCGGCTATACCTTTTTCGCCCGTTTGCGGCAAAACAACCGCCACTCCCCGAATTGCCTTCTCCTTGAGCAATTGCTTCATCAATTCTTCTGATAAATCAATACCATACGGCTTGAGGCTGTCTTTCCATGCCGTAAACTTACAGCCATGCTTCCAACGTCCGCAAAAAAAAGCTTTTCTGTTTTCCAAGATATCACCGTCACTGCAAACGGGACATTTCCCCAAACCTTTGCTCCTTTTCTGCTTCCCTCGGGACTTTTCTTCCGGAAATACCACAGACGCTTTTCTCTTTTGCGCATCTCCCACAAGAAATTGTACATAGCGGTAAATACTGCCCATAAAGGTTTCGTCTGTCATACTGCCTTTGGAAATCGAGGATAAGCCTTTCTCCCACTTTCCCGTTGTCTGAGGCGAACGCAATTGCTCGGGTACAACTTCGATGAGCTTCATACCTTTCTCTGTCGGAATGAGTGATTTTCCTTTTCTCGTAATATAACCCACGGCCAAAAGCCGTTCAATGATCGCCGCACGGGTTGCCGGTGTCCCCAGCCCCCTATCCTTGAGCTGTTCTTTCAATTCCTCGTCTTCAACAAAACGTCCTGCGTTCTCCATAGCCGAAAGAAGGCTGCTCTCCGTATACGGTTTCGGCGGTTTTGTTTTCTTCTTTCTCACCTCCGCCTTTTGCACAGAGTAAACTTCTTTCTCCACAATCAGCGGCAAGTTCTGCTCGCCGTCCTCTTTCTTCTTCGTCACTTTAAGCGGAACAATGGCCTTCTCCACCATCTGCCAGCCTTCATCCAAAACAACCGTTCCTCTGGATAAAAAGAACTCCTTCTCCACTTCCGTATATACTTTTGTCACCTCATAACGATAATATGGATAAAACACCGATAAAAAACGTGCCGCAACCAACAAATAAACATTCCTCTCTTCTGCCGACAGGCTGTCTATGCGAGGTCGTATATCCGTGGGGATAATCGCATGGTGATCTGTCACTTTGCCATTATCAATAATCCGCTTTGAAAATACTGCCTGCTTGGGTATATATGCCGCAAACAGCGCTTCTTCTGACAACTTCTTCAGCGTATGCTGAACCTTTCCCTTCATATCCTCACTCAAATAACGACTATCTGTACGGGGATATGTAATCATTTTTTGTTTCTCATACAGTCCCTGTGCGACATCCAGCGTTTTCTTTGCAGAATAACCGAAACGGCGGTTGCACTCCCGCTGTAACTCCGTTAAGTCAAATAATAACGGCGCAGGCTGTCGTTTCTCTTCTTTTTCAACTTTGTCAATGACACCATCTTTATCCCGAACCTTATCCGCAATGACCTTGGCGTCCTCTTCTTTTTCAATGCGGCTGTGTTCTTCTTTGTCAATCCATAGACCTGTGAATTCGCCAAAGTCGGCCTCGACTTCAAAATAATCCTTTGCATCGAAGGCATCTATTTCTTTTTGCCGTTCTACAATCAGTGCCAATGTTGGCGTTTGCACACGCCCAATACTCAGCAATGTATTATATTTCAACGTATACGCCCTCGTCGCATTCATGCCTACCAGCCAATCAGCTTCCGAGCGGCACTTTGCCGACGCATAAAGCAGATCATACTTTCCTCCATCCTTCAATGATGCAAAACCCTCTTTGATCGCCTGCTCCGTCATACTGGATATCCACAGCCGCTGGAATGGCTTTTTCGATTTCGTAACTTCGTATATATATCGAAAAATCAACTCACCCTCACGTCCGCTGTCCGTAGCACAAATAATCGAGTCTATCTCTTCACTATTCATCCATTTATGCAGAATTTTTAACTGTGAACGTGTATTTTTAATCGCTTTTAGCTTCATTTCCTCAGGTAAAATGGGTAACGTCTCCATATTCCATTTTTTATATTGCTCTCCGTAATCCTCCGGTTCCGCCAACGTCACCAAATGACCAATCGCCCAAGAAACAACGTATTCTCCGCCAACCAGACAGCCATCACCTTTTTGTCCGGCACCGATGACTTTTCCGATATCCCTTGCTACAGATGGTTTCTCTGCGACAACCAAAATCTTCCCCATTTCTCCACCGCCTTTTTCCTCCCCAAAGTATACCATTGCATAAAAAGAAAGGCAAATAGCTAAATAAATCTGCCTCTCGATATTCATTAAGTTACAATTTGAATCCACTCACGGACTTCTAATGATATTTTTTGTTGACACCCCTTTGATATTACCGTAAAATCATATTAATTATTCTAACAAAAAATTAACACCGGAGGTTTTTATGTCCACTTATCAACTCATTTCCGATAGTTCCTGCGATATTCCTTTCGATGAATTGGAAAAGAATCATGTTGGATTTGTTCCATTTTACGTATCGTTTGATACTGTAAATTACCACAAAGAGTTTCTCGAATTGACCGCTGATGATTTTTATGCCAAAATTTCCGACAGCAGCGTATTTCCAAAAACATCTCTTCCTTCTGCGTCAGATTATAGTGATACTTTCGAACCTTACTTAAAAGAAGGTAAAAATATTCTCTGCCTTTGTTTGACCTCTAAATTTAGCGGCTCTTATCAAAGCGCTATGCTCGCAAAAGATATGCTTTCGGAGACTTATCCTAATCAAACCATTGAAATCATTGATTCTTATGGTGCAACCGGTTCTCAAGGTCTTCTGGTTTTAGAAGCGGTGCGTATGCGGGACGCAGGTCATACCCTTGCGGAATTGAAACTTGCACTGGAAGCGTTAAAGCTGACTTCCAAAATCAATTTCACTGTCGACTCACTGGAACATCTGCAAAAAGGCGGACGCATCGGTAAAGCATCTGCTTTGGCCGGAAGTTTGCTGAATATCAAACCAATCATCTGCCTTTATGACGGTGAATTGCATCCTGATAAACGTGTTCGAGGTCAAAAGAAGGCATTGTCCACAATTTTGGATATGACAAAAAAAGAAATTGGTAATAAAAAAGAAGAATTTCAATTGGTCGTTGTTCGTGCCAAAGGCGAAATGGATTCCATCGCTGATAACCTTGCCAATGAATTTCGTAAAGAGGGATTTCATGTTTTGGACAGATTATGGACCATCGGTATAACCATCGGCACACACGCAGGCCCCACCGCTGTGGGCGTTTGCTACATAAAAAAACACGAATATCTTTAATAAAAAAAGCATCCAAAATAATTGGATGCTTTTTCACGCCTATTTATCTCTCAACTGTGCCTGTAACCCTGCCGCCAACCCATCCAGAATTGACTGCATAGATTGCGTAATATCTCCGTCTGCCAGTGTCCTCTCGCCACTGCGGAAGGAGATGGTATACGCTACGGATTTATAACCTTTCTCGATTTGCTCTCCTTGATAAACGTCAAAAAGCGCTGTCTCTTCCAAATACTCGCCGCCATTCGCCCAAATAACATCTTCAATCTCTTTTACTGTCACATTTTCTTGTACCAGCATTGCAATGTCTCTCGTAATGGCCGGAAATTTAGGCAGCGGTTTGTAAATGATGTCGCGGTTTGCGTATTTCACCAACTCCTGAACCCTTAACACACTCAAATACGCTTTCGTTCCAATTTCGTAATTCTTTGCAACAATCGGGTGAACCTCGCCCATATAACCGATGTTTATACCGTCAATCATAACAGCAGCCGTTCTTCCCGGGTGCATCCACGAAATACTCGAATCGCTTTCAAAGCAAACATTGCTGCTTTCTATGCCAAGCGCGTTCATCAAATGCTCAAGGATTCCCTTCATATCGTAAAAATCCATATCGCCATACATACCCATCGTCAATGTGGGTATTTCGTCAGGCAACTCCGTCAAAGGCAATGATTTCGCATGATACACATTCGCAACCTCGAACAACGCCGCACTTTCGTTTCTTCTATTATAGTTCGTGGAAAGGGATGTTAAAATACCATTAATCGATACGGTACGCATAATGCTGTAATCCTCACCCAGCGGATTGGAAATTGCAATCACTTTGCGCAAATCGCTGTTCTCATCAATCAATAGTTTATCGAATACCTTTGGACTTTCGAAACCAAATGTCATCGCTTCCGATAGGCCATCGGCAATCATGATGTTTTTAATCATCGCCGTGATGCTTTGCTCATATGTTTTTTTGCCTACCGTCGGCGTTCCCGAAGCCAATGTTGCCTGAATTTTATCATATCCATAGAAGCGGGCAATTTCTTCAGATAAATCTGCCTGTGCTTCCAAATCAGGACGATACGTCGGTACAATCACTTTGTGATTCGTTTCATCAACCTCCATGCCCAAACGGGTGAAGATATTCGCCATTTCATCCTCGGTGATGTCTGTTCCCAAGAATCCGTTGATCCATTCCGGCGAATAGGATAACTCCCAAGACTCCCTTTTGTTCGGATAATTGTCAACTACGCCCTGAACCACCTCGCCCGCGCCAAGCATTTCGACGAGCTGTACTGCACGATTTACGGCATCCAACGCCAAGTTCGGGTCGATTCCCTTTTCATACTTACTGGACGCATCCGTACGCAAGCCAACCTTCTTCGCCGTCACACGAACATTGGAACCACTAAAGTTTGCAGACTCAAATAAAATCGCTTCCGCACCCTCGCTGATTTTGGAGTTCTCTCCACCCATTACGCCGGCGATGGCAACTGCCTTTTTCGAATCAGTAATAACGAGCATAGACGATTGCAATGTTCTCTCCACGCCATCAAGCGTTACAATTTTTTCGCCCTCTTCTGCATTTCGTACGATGATTTTTCTGTCCTCTATCATATCGATATCAAATGCATGCATGGGTTGTCCCATTTCCAACATCACATAATTCGTAATATCAACGATATTATTGATCGGACGAACACCTGCCGCACGCAAACGTTTTCTCATCCAACGCGGAGACGGTTCAATTTTGACATTCTTTACCGCTCTGGCGATATATCTCGGACAAAGTTCCGGATTCTTGATTTCTACAGAAATCAGATCCTCCACACGGCCCTCTCCTGCTTCTTCCACCTTGATTTCAGGATAACGAAACGCCTCACGATACGTTACGGCGGTTTCTCTTGCCAAACCAAGCACACTGAAACAGTCGGGACGGTTGGATGTGATTTCAAATTCCACTACCTCATCCTTCAAATCCAGAATTTCGACAATATCCTTGCCCAATTCCACTGCCTCCGGAAATACATAAATGCCGTCCTCGGGCGCTTCAGGAAAATCATGGCGATCACACCCCAATTCCTCCACAGAGCACAGCATACCCTCAGACTCCACGCCACGTAGCTGACCTGTAAGAATCTGTTTTCCGCCGAAAATCACAGAATTGTTCAACGCAACGGGCACATAATCGCCTTCTTTTACGTTGGTTGCGCCTGTAACGATGGTCAAATCACGCCCTTGTCCGGCATCAATCGTACAGATACGTAACTTATCCGCATCGGGGTGCTGTACAATCGCTTTGATATAACCCGTTACGACGTTTTTAATTTCCCCCGCCATTGTGGTTACACCCTCTACCTTGGAACCACTCATTGTAATATCTTCTATATATTGCTTCATATCGACATTTACGTCGGCATATTCTCTTAACCAAGACATTGGTACATCCATGGTAACACTCCTTTCAACTCACGTGACTAATCAAAACTGTTTTAGGAACTTCATATCATTTTCAAATAATAAGCGCAAATCCGTAATACCATAACGCTGCATCGCAACACGCTCCAGGCCCATACCAAAGGCAAAGCCGCTATATTCATTCGGATCGATACCGCACATCTCTAAAACCTTCGGATGCACCATGCCGCAACCTAGCAACTCGATATAGCCCTCTCCTTTGCATACGCGACAGCCTTCGCCATCACAAGCAAAACAAGTTACATCCATCTCCGCACTTGGCTCTGTAAACGGAAAATGATGCGGACGGAAACGAACCCTTGTGTTTTCACCGAATAACTCTTTCGCAAATACGCCCAAAGCGCCCTTCAAATCGCCCATCGTCACCTTCTTGTCCATGACAAGTCCCTCCAGCTGATGGAACACGGGCGAATGTGTCGCATCCACTTCATCAGAGCGATAAACCGCACCTGGGCAAACCACACGGATTGGCGGCTGCGTTTTCTCCATCGTACGAATCTGTACCGGTGAAGTCTGTGTTCTCAACAAAATGTCTGAACTGATATAAAATGTATCCTGCTCATCACGCGCAGGATGCTCTTTTGGAATGTTCAATGCCTCAAAGTTATAGTAATCCTTTTCGATTTCAGGACCCTCCACAACTTCATAACCCATACCCATAAAAATATCGCAAATCTCGTCAATAACGATACTCATCGGGTGCTTATGACCTTCTGCTCTCGCCTTGCCCGGCATTGTCACGTCGATTTTCTCTTCCTTCAGACGTCTCTCAATTTCTTCCGCCTGCAGGCATGTTTTTTGCTGCTCAATTTTCTTCTCAATATCTTCTCTGACCTCATTCGCAAGCTGTCCGATAATAGGCCTCTCTTCTGCGCAAAGGCGTCCCATCTCCTTCAAAATCGCTGTCAGAGCACCCTTTTTTCCAAGATATTTCACCTTCAAATCATCAATCGCTTTGATATCCTGCGCTCCTTCGAAAGCTGCCAAAGCTTCCTGATGAATCTGTTTTAACGCTTCCTTCATACCCCTACTCCTTTCAAATACAATCATGGCTTTTATACAAAAAAATAGCCCTCATCCAACAAGGGACGAAGACTTCCGTGGTACCACCCAAATTCCTGCAATCACAGGCACTCTAAATGCGTAACGCGCATGAAACGGATTCTCCTACTCGAATTTCAAAGAATCAGCTCCGGTGGGAACTTCTACAAATATCCATACCAAAAGCGTTTCCAGCCGATGACGCTTTCTCTCTGAGGCGGTCTATTTATGTACTTTTCACCTTCATAGCCACTTTTTCTTATTAATAACACATATTTTAACACAACATTTCAGAAAGTCAAGGCGCAATTTCAATTTGCCTAGCTTTTGGTATAAAACAGTCCCCCGCAAGAATAGCGCTTCCCTGATTCATGTTTCTGTAAGCACAATGATTCAACCTGCCAAAGCAATGCAGTGCGTTCTATCTCAAATGCACACACTGAAATCGCCGCTTCTAACAATAGCCATTTCTTCTGTCCTCATTTGCTTTTATTCATTTGCCTTTATTCTCTTTAAATGCTCCTTCATCCTCTTCTCCACGCCCATATCGGTCAACGCGTAGTACGTCATACCCACAATCTCATCGGGCAGGTATTGCTGCTCCACATAGTGATTCGGGAAATCATGAGCATACAAATAGCCTCCTCCATGCCCCAACTCTCGTGCCCCCTTGTAACTGGAATCACGCAAATGCGCAGGAACCGCCTTTATGTGCAAATGCTCCACATCATATAGCGCCTGATCAATGCCTAAATACGCAGCATTGCTCTTCGGCGCACAGGCCACATAGGCGGCCGCTTGTGCCAAAGGAATTCGTCCTTCGGGCATGCCAATAAAATCCACCGCCTGCATCGCTGCAACGGCAACTTGTAATGCATGCGGGTCGGCATTTCCTACATCCTCCGAGGCACAAATAATAATTCGTCTCGCAATAAACTTCGGTTCCTCTCCCGCATAAATCATTTTTGCCAAATAATATAACGCCGCGTCCGGATCTGAACCACGCATACTCTTGATAAACGCCGAAATCGTATCATAATGGTTATCACCATCTTTATCATAATTCAAAGCACGCTTCTGAATGCATTCCTGTGCCACATCCAGGGTGATATGAATACGCCCATCTTCCTCTTTCTTTGTCGTCAGTACTGCCAATTCCAGAGCATTCAATGCCGTTCTGGCATCTCCGTTGGCGCTATCTGACAAAAATATCAACGCATCCTCGTCCAACACAGCACGGTACACGCCCATGCCCTTTTTCTCGTCCGTTAATGCCGAGCGAATCAACTTTTGAATATCCTCTTTCTCCAAGGCGTTCAACTGAAAAATAATCGAACGGGAAACCAACGCCTTGTTGACCTCAAAATATGGATTTTCCGTCGTCGCACCAATCATGATAACCGTTCCATCCTCAACATAAGGCAACAATGCGTCTTGCTGTGTTTTATTGAAACGATGAATCTCATCGATGAATAAAATCGTCTTTTCGCCGTACATTCCGATACGGTCTTTCGCCTCCACAACCGTCTCTTTGATATCTTTAATCCCCGCCGTAGTGGCATTGATACGGCGGAAAACACTCTTTGTCGTATTAGCAATGATCTGTGCCAACGTGGTTTTTCCCGTTCCGGGCGGTCCATAAAAAATGACAGATTGAATACGGTCTCCCTGTATGGCACGGTATAGCAATTTATCCTCACCAACAATATGCTGCTGACCGACAAACTCATCTAACGTTGTCGGACGCATTCTCGCCGCAAGGGGCTTTATTCAAACAAATCCATTTTCTCACCACCATTATTTTGTTATAAAAAAGCAAGCGTCTCCAAAAGAGAAAAACCGGTATCTCTCACGCACAGCCTCTTCATATATCTGCATCGTCAAGTCACTGCCTGCCAGTGCCGAGACCAACATAATCAGCGTCGATTCGGGCAAATGAAAATTGGTAATCAAACAATCCACTGCTTTAAAACGATATCCCGGATAAATGAAAATCTGTGTCCAACCGCTTTGCGCCTGAACGACCCCGCTTTCGTCTGTCACCGTCTCTAGTGTACGGGTACTCGTTGTACCCACAGTAATGACTCGACCACCGTTCTTTTTTGCATCATTAATTACATCAGCTTGCTCCGCTTCTACCACATAATACTCTGAATGCATTTCGTGTTCTAAAACATTATCTACTTTCACCGGACGAAATGTTCCCAACCCCACATGAAGCGTTACATAGGCAATTTTTACACCCATCTCCTGAACTTCATCCAATAACTCGGGTGTGAAATGCAACCCCGCCGTTGGCGCCGCCGCCGAACCATCATGCTTGGCATAAACCGTTTGATAGCGTTCTTTATCCTCCAGTTCATGCGTAATATAAGGCGGCAGGGGCATTTCACCTAACTCATCCAATATCTCTTCGAAAATACCGCTGTACGAAAAACGAATCATTCGATTCCCGCCATCAATGACCTCTAAAACCTCCGCAACCAACTTGCCGCCGCCAAAAGAAATTTTATCCCCCGGACGGGCTTTTTTCCCCGGACGAACCAGAACCTCCCATGTATCCATATCCTTACGCACCAACAGCAGGACTTCGATTACAGCCCCTGTGCCAACGCGCTCTCCATATAATCTTGCGGGCAAAACTCTTGTGTTGTTGAGAACAAGACAATCTCCCTGCCGCAAATAGTCTTTTATATTCCAAAAATGCTTATGTTCCCATGTTCCGGACTTCTTGTCGACGACAAGCAAGCGCGAAGATGCACGATCCGCCAATGGCTCTTGGGCAATCAACTCGTCCGGCAAATCAAATGTAAAATCACTGGTTTTCATATTCAACCTCTCATATCAAATGCGGCGGTGTAAAAACGCCGCCGCATATATTCATTCCTACTCGCACGTTCCCGCCGCCTTCATAATCTCTCTGCGCACCAATTCGGCCAACGCGTACTTTCTGCATCCAACGAGCACTTCCGTAATACATTCGCCTGTGGGCTCCACTTCTCTAGAAATACCACCGCAACGCATTCCTTCGTCCAAAAACATCCATAGCACCGAATCGCTTACTTCCCCGTCCAATCCTCTATCGGAAAAATAAACCCGATTGCCTTCTTCATCAGCAATGCCTTTTATCTCCAACAAATACGCACGCACATTCATCAGACTGCCTCCACTATGCATTCGCCCCGTTTTTAACTCGAACAACGACCGCTTGCATGTACTCAACGACCCTCTTCAATCGTAACGCCTGTATAATAGTATTTTAAAATCTGGTCGTAAGTATATCCCATCTCGGCCATCGCCTGCGCACCTTTTTGGCTTAATCCCACACCATGGCCTCGGCCTATGCCATTAAAAACAAAACGACCGCTGTTATCTACAGTAGAAATATTCACGCTATATACTTCGTAATTTTGATTTTGCACCACCGGAGTTGGTGTCGTTCCTAAATCAACATCGCCCATGTCAACCTCCAGAGAACGCCCATTTAAAGAAGATAAAGAACCTTCCGAAAGCACCTTTATTCCGCCGCTTGCCACCGATGCCAGCAACGAATTGGAAGATACATTTCTTGCCGTTTTCTCTGAATAGCTTGCGCCATATATACCAATCTCACCGCCTCTTCCGTTAATGGTAAACATCTTGCCCGGCAAACTGCCGCAAGACGCACCCGAAAAATAGGTTCTGATTCCTTCTCCTGTCAGCGTTTTTCCTCCATTCGTGCCCACAATCCGCATTTCCTGAACACGCCCGCCAGTAGAGAGCTTCGTAATGACAATGTCTTTCACTGTCCCCAAGTTATCGCCCTTTGACTGTGCCAACGCCGTCAACTCACTCGTTGTCGTTGTCAATGTCCACGTATTATCACCATACTCGCCAATTTCGGGAACTGCCCGCAAATAGGGAACCGCCGCCGACCATACGTTTTCGCTATTCTCCGTGTATCCGCCTGTAGAAGCACTAAACACGGCCTCTATCGGATTGCCGTTGTAACAGATAATCTCGCCTTTTGTGGCATCAATCGCACGGGTTGTCGATTCTGTTTCCCACGAATATCCGCCATAAACTTGGCACGCAGTCGTATCGCAAAGCTGATAGCCGCTGTTTTCATGTGCGCCCAGTTTTGTCAACGCATACGTTCTCGCAGAAACTGCCTGCGCCTTGAGGGCTTCCAATTTATAACTCTGTGGCATTTCCGCCGCCACAACACCATACAAATATTCTTCCAGCCCAACTCGATTGACTGCCGTCATAGCGCTGCCGGAAATCACAAACGAGAGCATCCCCCGGTAAGCTTTGGTATTAATCGTAAACGTATCATCTCTTCCCGCTCCCATAATAACAATGTCGCCCGATTGAGAAAGAACCACACTGCCCTCACTTCCACTAACCAAAACACCAACAAAGTTATGCACCTGATATCCATTGTATCCGCCGGCTGAACTCATTTGAGATATGCTCATGTTCGTTGAAAATACCGTCCAGATGTCACCGTTCAAATAGGCCGGATATGCCAGATAACCCAATTTTATCAAATCACCGGCAATCAAACTCGCTTCTTTATATGTCATCTTAGCATCTGCCGCAACAAAACTTCCCCCAGCAACACGCACCGAAAAATTTGAAGATGAGTCAAGTGTCGCATTTTGACGAAATATCCCGCGTTCTTCTGTACCAACGTAGAGCGTATCACCCGTCAATGTCGCACTCGCAGCCCCTCTGCAAACAGATTCCAATCCGACACTCACCATATCAGGCAATGTGTATGCCATCGCCATTTGGGGCAGAAGCGCCGCAATCAAGCCAACAATCAAACTAAAAGAAATCAAATGCTTCTTCATATATCAAACCAAACCTTTCTCCGGTCTATTTCCGTATGCGACTACTAAAAAATTTTGTTCATCCATTTTTCAGTTGTTCTAGTATACCATAATTTCCGACGATATCCAACGGCATTCCACAAATTTCATGCAAGTATAAAAACAAAAAAGCTGCCTGAGTTTTTCAGACAGCTTTTGATTTTTTATTGAATTACACGTCTCGCTGTAACGTACGTTCTCGCACTGTAATCACTGCTCAAACTGGTAATAACAACGCCATAGCCCGCACCGTCTGTAGAGTGAATATAGTTCCCATCTCCCATATAAATGCCTACATGGCTAATTCGGCTGTTTCCACCGCTGTTAAAGAACACCAAATCTCCGGCAACCAGTTCAGACTTGTCCACCGCAACACCATTATTCACCATCTCGTAAGAAGAACGGTTTAAGGAAATCCCAAAATTTCGCATAACCGAGTATACAAAGCCTGAACAATCCACACCCTTATTCAAATCTGTTCCACCCCAACGATATGTAGTACCAAGGTATTGTCTCGCAAAGGCAACCACCTCTTCGCCTCTGCTTGCGTTGGCTGAAAGCGTTTTCGCTGAACGCTCGCCACTGCGAATGGACAGATACTCCGCGCTTACGTAGCCTATTTCTCCGCCGTCCGTAACAACACGTACCCATTCATTTCCAACTCTGTCCAACGAAACTTCTGTTCCATGAGGCAATACACGCAATACATTGGAAATAGTAGATGCTTCTTTTCTTAACTTCAATCCGCCTGTAGCAGTAACCACGCCATACGAAGAATCATCTGCACTGCTATCGGAAGATGCACCTGCACCCATCACACCGGAAAGATTGTCTCCCTCAATGAGGTCTTCTCTTACGTATCCAAATTCACCATCGAAAGAAATTTTATACCAAGCGCCTTCTTTTTCTATCACCGTAACCGCATCGCCGGCTTGCAAACGCCCTAATACATCCGAAGAAATATTTGCACTACTTCTTACATTCACACTGCTGCCGGAAATCACCGCTTCTGTCTTTGTCAAACCAAAGAAGCTGGCAGAAACATAAGCACTCTCTCCATCAAAATCAATTTCATACCATCCATCTAAAATATTTAAAACTGTATATTCTGTTTCACTATCAATCTTTGTAATAACTTCTGCGTTTAAATGCGCGTCCCCGCGAATATTTACATTCGCACCTGTAGCACGCCCCGCTTCCGCCGCAAATACCGCTGTTGCTGATAGCGTAATACACACTGCTGTTACACATATTTGTCTAATCACCTTGGACATCATCATTATTAAAATCCTCCGTAACCGATCCATTTTGTCATAAGTTAATAATTGTTACATTTCTGTTACAATCAGTATACGAAGGTTTAATACTTTTGTCAACATAATAATTGAAGTTTTTCAGATATTTTTGATTGTTTTGTAAGTAAAAGCCTGAAAATATCTAATTTTCAGGCTTTCACTTAGATTATGCGTGCGGAATTTCTTTAAATACTTTCACACACATAATCTTTTGTAACATTTATTCATTTATTTGAATTTTATTTGTCTCGTACCTCTTCAACAAACACGCCGTTTTCATAAAATAATACATCATCGGCATACATCTTTCCGCCATCTCTCATGCTCGTAATCATATCCCAATGAATCGCCGACTCATTTTCTCCGCCAGCCTCCTTGAACGCCTCGCCAATCGCCATATGAATAGAACCGCCGATTTTCTCATCGAAAAGAATATTCTTCGTATGGCGTTGAATACCGTAGTTTGTACCAATCGCCACTTCTCCAAAATAACGAGAACCTTCATCCGTGTCGATGTAAGAGAGGAGTTGTTTTATTTTTTCTTCATCTTTACAAACGGCCTCGACAATCCTTCCTTCTTTGACTAGAAGTCTGACTTCTTCGAATTCATGCCCATTTATAATAGCGGGATAGGAAAATGTAATGTAACCGTTAATGCCATTTTCAACCGGCGATGTGAAAATTTCACCGTCCGGAAAGTTTTCTTTGCCGCAGCAATTAATCCACTTCCTCCCCGAAACATTCACCCGAATATCTGTACCCTTTGTTAAAATATGTAATTCTTTTTTTCCGTTTAGGTAGGCAATCCATTTATCCTGCCATACCTCCAGCGCTTTCCATTTCTCCACAGGATTATCCTCATATAAATAACCCGCTTGATAGACGAAGTCTTCATACTCATCCAAACTCATACCTGCATTTTGTGCATCACCATTCGTCGGAAATTGTGTTCCGCACCAACGCAAATCTCCACTGGCCATACGCATAGAATACTTCCTGCGGTTTTCCTTATTTGCCAAACGTCGTTCCTTTAGGCGTTCTCCGTCAATGGATTGGAATGTTTTCAAATTCTCGCTTCCCCATGCACTAATCCAAACATCACTGTCTGCGCACGCACCAAAGCGAATATTTTCACAAGCATACTGCACCTTCTCTCCCGCTCGCAAAATCATTGCATCAATATCCGGCACGTCCACGTAATATTCAATCCGAGCGCCTTTTTCGACCGCCGCTCTCGCCACCGCCTTCATAAAAGGAATCGAAACATCCTCTCCTGAAATCGCCACCCGGTCATCCTTTTTTATATTCGTCGAATAATTGACCAACACTTCTGCCAACTTCTCTAGTCTATCATCATGCACAGCCTATCCCTCACTTTACTTCGATTTGGCACACTTTCATGGTCAGCAATGCTGCTTCATGACTTTTGGGTGTTGTTCCCGCACAGCATGACATTCTCACACTAATTTTTACTTCAGGCATTTTTGATTTCAGTGATAACGCATTCAAAACCACACAAATATCTGTACATAATCCGACCAGTTCAATTTCAAGCGCTTCCTTTTGATTTAACTCAAACAAATAGTCTACTAACTCTTCCGATCCAAAAGCTGATTTACAAAACACCAACACATCGCCCAACGCTTCTTCAATCGCCTTGTCAAATTCCCAGCCGTCTGTCCCCTCAATACAGTGCTCCACGGGCAAATTCTGTCCTTCTTGCGTTTGCAAGTAGTCCGCCTTATGAGTGTCCTTTGTTGCGACAATATCTTCCTTATTATAGGACTTAATTCTGTCAATCACATTTGTAACAATTCCCTGCGCCTCTTTTGTTCCTAAAACGCCATCTACAAAATCTTTTTGCATATCAATAACGACAAGTATCTTTCTCATAATGAACCCTCCCATTCTTTTTTCTCCTACTTTATCCTACAACAAAGCGCTCAAAATATCCAGACTATCTTAATTAAAAAACATACCCAATAACCGAATTCGAATCATGCTGGCTGTTCTTTCAGTCTAAAACTCTCCCTTTGCGCATACCGGCAACTTCTTTTTGTGCCAAAGCACGCTTATTATATCCGCATCAGAAAGATATCCTTGCACCACCGTATGCAACGTAAAGGCCCTCTTCGTCTCAACAATACATCTATATCTTTTTATTCCAAAAAACTTCGCCCATACCCATTCTACTCCAATTCAAACAATCACACACGTGTTTTTGCCATATATAATTCGAATCCCACCCGGACAAAATCCAATACTATATTTTGTAGAAATACTTCGAGCATCCCTCAAAAGCTCCCCAAAAGTTCTTCAAAAGTTCTCCAAAAGTTCTTCTTGACAATCGTCTGCCTCCTCGTATATCATCAATAGTAGTAAAAAACAATGACTGGGAATAGTAGAAAAACCCTTTGT
>JGI994J12354_10000185_pt1 | contig 59982 bp, 62 predicted proteins | sample IntmicLarv3ML3BL_FD_12354 | JGI IMG/M metagenome (IMG submission 12354) | reverse complement strand
CCTTTAGGAAATGATGTTGCTTAGTTTAAATTTTAGCACTAATTTCTTTTAAAAATTAGTGCTAATGTTTTTACTTTTTTGGGACATTTTCAAAAATGATTGACAGCTTTTGAGTGGGTAATATATAATATGTACTGCATCTACCATTATTACAATTTTCGACCTATTATTAACTTATCTATTCAAATTTCAATTCCCCATATAGCTTATTTTTTTGTGAATAATAATAAACTGAAAAATCTGAATTTACTCCAAACGCATCTTTAAAATCATTTGTATTTGCTTGTGTTGTTGGAACAGTTCCTGCACCATATTTAGTTTTAAAGTCTTTTATTTTTCCTTTTGCAAAAATATACATGGTTTTATCATGTAGTGTTCCTCCATTTGCTACTACTGTTGAAACTTCTACTTTTCTCAATATTCCTTCTTTAACTAAATCTTCCACTGTTGCTTCTTTTGAATAATCACCTTGCCTTATATATTTTTGTTCTAGAACCATAACTTCTTCTCTTATAGCTTTTTCAAATTCACTTAAGCTTTGAATAACTGCAGCATCTTCTGCTTGTTGTAAAATGCCTTCTTCTCCTGTAAATGCATTAATCAAAACTACTGCTAATATTAATAACACTGCTATTGATATTATTAATACAATCATTGTAACTCCATTACTTTTTTTCATAGGTTTGTCTCCTTTTTTCCTAATCATATTCTATTGTTATTCATATAAATTGTCAATAAAAAATGTTATTAATGTGATTATTTTATGATAATGTCACAAGAAACATATTTCGAACATGTGTATAAAAAACATTAATTTTTAAACACGTAATGTTTATATGTACAAAATTTGAACATGTCATTAACACGTGTGCAAAAAAACGTAAAAATCGAACACATCGTATTGAAATATGAAATTTTTTCATGTATACTCTAATAGAAAGGTAAAGGTGATAGAAAATGAAGCATAGTTTACCACTGCTTCCACCAAGCAAAGAATTAGAAACAAATAGAGTATTAAAACAACTCGCCAGAACAAATAGAGTTTTAGCAGAATTAAAAGGATATGCTAGAACAATGCCTAATCAACATATTTTAATAAATGCTATTACAATAAATGAAGCTAAAGACAGTTCAGCAATAGAAAATATAATTACTACACATGATGAATTATATAAAGCAATGACTGTAAGTAAAGATGGAAGCACTTCTGCAAAAGAAGTGATAAATTATAGAAGCGCTATATGGACAGGCTATAATTTAGTGAAAGAAAAAGGATATTTAAATACAAATATTATTGTAGCCATACAAAAGGAAATAGAACACAATAATGCAGGAATAAGAAAACTAACTGGGACTGTTTTAAAGAATGCACTAACTGGTGAAGTAATATACACACCTCCAGATGTAGAAGAAATATTGGAATATATGAAAAATTTAGACGAATATATAAATGGAACAAATGATGTAGACCCACTTATTAAGCTTGCAATAATACATTACCAATTTGAATCTATCCACCCATTTTATGATCGGCAATCGGAAGAACAGGCAGAATAATAAATATTATATATTTGATTTTGAATGATTTATTAGATAGTCCTATATTATATTTAAGTAAGTACATCATAAGAAATAAATCAGAATACTATAAACTTTTTTCGGATATAAGAGAAACAGCTAATTTTGAAGAATGGATAATGTATTTCCTAATAGGCATAGAAGAAATGGCTGAAGAAACGATGGGAATAATAAAAAAAATTAGTAAAGAAATGGAAGAAATGAAAATAGAATTAAAAGAAAAACTACCTAAAATATATTCAAAAGAACTGCTAGAAGTACTGTTTTTTGAATTTTATACAAAAACTGTATATGTTGGAGAAGCACTACATATATCAAGGGGAACAGCTATTACCTATTTAAACCAGCTAGAAGAAAATAACTTCTTAACTTCAGAAAAAATTGGTAAAGAAAGAATATATAAAAATGAGAGATTATTCAACCTAATAAAAGAAGCAGATAAGATTTAAAACAACAAAACTGATTAAATAAAACCCAACAGATAAACATTTGTAATTAACAAAAATTACAAATGTTTTCCTTTTTTAATTAAATTTTTGCATTTTTGTGGAAATTTCAAAAATCATATTGACATCCATATTTCAAATAGCTTATAATTGATAAGGGTCAATTGTAATCCCCAAATTTAGAAATTGGAGGGATTTTTTTTATGCCATTAAACAAAGAAATTAAAAAAGTTTTAGTTATTGGTTCTGGTCCTATTATTATTGGACAAGCCGCAGAATTTGATTATGCTGGTACTCAAGCCTGCCTTGCTTTAAAAGAAGAAGGTTTAAATGTTGTTTTAATCAACTCAAACCCAGCTACAATTATGACAGATAAAAACATGGCGGATAAGGTCTACATAGAACCACTTACTTTAGAAATTGTAAAAAACATTATAAAAAAGGAAAAACCTGATAGTTTACTTGCAACTCTTGGTGGACAAATCGCTTTAAACTTAAGTATTGAACTTGCAGAAGATGGAATCTTAGATGAAATGGGAATCAAAGTTCTAGGTACAAATATAGATAGCATTACAAAAGCTGAAGACAGATATATTTTTAAAGAAACTATGGAAAAAATTAATGAGCCTTGTGTTGAAAGTAAGGTTGTTGGAACTTTCAGCCAAGGCATTAATTATGTCCAATCTATAGGATTACCTGTAGTTTTAAGACCAGCTTACACCATGGGTGGTACTGGTGGTGGCCTTGTTTACACTAAAGAAGATTTTAATAAAACTCTAGAAGCTGGTCTTGAAGCTTCTCGTGTTCATCAAGTATTAATTGAAAAATGCATCTATGGTTGGAAAGAAATAGAATATGAAGTTGTAAGAGATAGATTAGGAAATAAAGTTATAGTTTGTGGAATGGAAAATGTAGACCCTGTTGGAATTCACACTGGTGACAGCATTGTTGTTTCCCCTATACAAACACTTTCAAAAGAAGATGAAACAATGTTAAGACATTCAGCTTTAAATATTGCTGAAGAGCTAAAAATAACAGGTGGTTGTAATGTACAACTAGCATTAAATCCAGAAAGTCATGAATATGCAGTAATAGAAGTTAATCCTAGACTTAGTCGTTCAAGTGCTCTTGCCTCAAAAGCAACAGGGTTCCCTATTGCAAGAATAGCAACTAAAATTGCTGTTGGTTACACATTTGATGAACTTGCTAAATATGATTCTACTATAGATTATGTTGTAGTAAAATTTCCTAGATTCCCATTTGATAAATTCACAGATGGTAACAGAACTCTTGGTACTCAAATGAAAGCAACAGGAGAAATAATGACCTTAGCAGATACCTTAGAAGCAGGATTTATTAAAGCTGTAAAATCACTAGAATTAAATGTTTCTCATTTATATATGCCTAAACTAGAAGAATTAACAGATGATGAGTTAGAACAAAAATTAAAATTAGTAGATGATGAGCGTTTTTTCGCACTCTGCGAATCTATTTCAAGAGGTATTTCACTAGAAAAATTGCACAAAACCACTATGATAGATATGTTTTTTCTAAAATGTTTTAAAAATCTTATAGATGTAAAAACAGAGTTAAAAAAAGGCTTAACTCCTGAATTATTATTAAAAGCTAAAAAATATGGCTATTTAGATAGAACTATTTCTCATATTTGTAATATAACTGAAGATGAAGTTAACAAAATGAGAAAAGAAAATAGTATTGTTCCTATATATAAGGAAATAAAAACATATAATGGAAAAGAAATCGCACCTCGTCCATATTATTACTCAATCTGGACAAATGATATTAAACAGGCAAATAATTCTACAAATAAAAAGGTTGTTGTTTTAGGCTCTGGTCCAATAAGAATAGGTCAGGGAATTGAATTTGATTATTGTAGTGTTCATTCAGTGTGGGCACTTAAAGAACTCGGCTATGAGACAATAATTATAAACAATAACCCTGAAACAGTAAGTACAGATTTTGACACTTCTGATAAATTGTACTTTGAACCATTAACATTAGAAGATGTTAAAAATGTTATAGATTATGAAAATCCTGTTGGAATAATTGTTGGGTTTGGTGGACAAACAGCAATAAAACTTTGTGATAAATTAAAATCTTTAGGAGTTAAAATATTAGGTACTGCACCTGAAACTGTGGATGCTTGTGAAGATAGAAAACTTTTTGATGCAATACTTGAAAATTGTAAAATAAAGAAACCAGATGCAAGAACTGTTTTCACTCATGATGAAGCACTTGTTGCTGCAAATGAACTTGGCTATCCTGTTCTTGTTCGTCCTTCATATGTACTTGGTGGATTTGGAATGGGAATTGCCTATAATAATAAAGATGTAACTAAATTCATTAAAAAAATTAATCAGGTTAAACAAAAACATCCTATTTTAGTAGATAAATATGTAATGGGTAAAGAAATTGAAGTAGATGTTATTTGTGATGGTGAAGATGTTTTCATTCCTGGAATAATGGAAAACATAGAAAGAACTGGTGTACACTCTGGAGATAGTATATCTGTATATCCTACTCAGTCTGTAAGCCCTAAAACTAAAGAAATGGTAATTGATTATACCGTTAAATTAGCACATGCTTTAAAAATTGTAGGACTTATGAATATACAATTTATAGCAACAGAAAATGACCTCTATGTTATAGAAGTAAATCCTCGTTCAAGTAGAACTGTACCTTTTCTAAGTAAAGCTACAGACATCCCTATTGTAAATGTTGCAACAAAATGTATAATGGGTAAAAAGTTAAAAGAACTTGGTTATTTATCATTAACACCAAAAGAACCTAATAAAGTTTTTGTTAAAGTTCCTGTATTTTCTTTCCAAAAATTAGCTGGTGTAGACATTTGTTTGGCTCCAGAAATGAAATCAACTGGTGAAGTATTAGGAATTGGGAAAAATTATGGAGAAGCTTTATTTAAAGGTTTCTTAGGAGCTAATATAAAACCAAGAGTTCAAAAAAATGTTTTATTTTCTGTAAGAGATGATGATAAACCAGAAGCTGTTAATATCGCTAAAACATTTAAAGAATTTGGATATAATATTTTAGCAACAGAACATACTGCTAAATTTTTGGAAAAGTTCGGAATTTCTTCTGTAACTGTTAGTAAACAGGAACAAAACTCAAATGATATTTTAACCTTAATACAAGATAAAAATATTAGTTTTATTATAAATACGCCTATAAACGAGGAAAATATAAGAGGCAGTGAACTAAAGATTAGGCAATGTGCTACAGAGCATGGAATTCCTTGTTTTACTTCTATAGACACAGCAAATGCAATTGTACAAACTTTAAACAGTGAAGAAATAGACATTGAGGTGTTTTCTATTTAAAGAACACCTCAGTAACTGTCTCATTGAGAAATTTTGCTATTCTATCCATCATTTCAACTGATGGATTTTTTCTTGTTCCACTTTCTAGGTGTGATAAGTATCCCATTGATATACCTGTTGCTGTAGATAACATTGTTAGACTAATACCCTTTTTTATCCTCATATTTTTCATATTGTTATTATACATGCTGACCCCTCCTAAATGACAATATCTTATCATATGTCTTTTTGACAGGTCAACAGTTTTTAACATATTTTGCCAAAAAAATTTTTTTATTTTACTACTAGACAAGTTAATTGTTTTTATGTATAATAATGTTGTAAATTGTTTTGGAGGTTTTTAATATGATAGGAAATATGATTTCTAAGATTAGAGAAGAAAAAGGTATGACTAAAACTGAACTTGCGAATATTACAGACATTAACATTGGTCATATAACACATATTGAAAAAGGAGAAAGAAACCCAAGTCATAAAACATTAATGAAGATTTGTAAAGCTTTAGATGTCCCTTATAGACAATTAATGTATACTTATGACAAATCTGTTAGTGAAGAACAAGTAAAATATGGTTATTTAGATCATATTTCATATGATAAAGTTCTTGCTGTAGATAGTGTGGTTGGACTAATTAATTGTCCTCCTGAAGCTTTTGGTGCTTCAATAGCAATCAAAATTAAGGATAACTCAATGACTCCTACTTTAAAATTAAACAAATTCGCTTATGTTGAGTTCAATGCGCCACTAAATAATAACGACATTGGTATTTTTAGTATAAATGAAGACATTCTTATTAGGAGATTTTTCCTAAGAAAACGGAAAAATAGTTTTAAAAGCAGATAATAAAACTTATTCTGAACTAAAAATATCTGAAGAAGACACTTTTTATATAATTGGAAAAGTTTTTGTAGAAAAATAAAAAAATATATAAAAAAGTACTTGCACTTTTATTTTTTTAATAATATAATAAATTTACTAAAGATAAATTTAAGGAGAAAAGTTATGGAATTGGCAAAAAACATATTTTTTAATACAGATAAATTAGTTGAAAACACAAGGATTAAACTATCTTATACAGGAAAGTTTTTTGAAGATGGTTCAGAAAAAGTTTTCTTGCATTATGGTTTTGGATTACTATGGGAAGATATAACTGAAATTAAAATGGAGAAAACAGAACTTGGTTTTCAAGCTGAAATAGATTTAACAGCTGCTGATAGTTTCAACTTTTGTCTAAAAAATGAAAGAGATGAATGGGATAATAACGATTTACAAAATTATATTTTCCCTATTGAAAGAATTTCTACAGATTTAATAAATGTACCTGAAGTGGTTGCATTAAATCCAATTAGAAAATTAAGAAAATCTTATATATTATCTAAAAAATTAAAACTTGCTATATATAAAATTATTACATATGTACCAAAATTAATATCAGGAAATTATAAGAAAAAAGCTACAAATTAAATATAATACTTACAACAGATAAAATAATAGTTTAAATCAAAAAACATTCGACAGCCCTTTGAGGCATACGGATTACCCCTTGTCTTGGAGAAGTTTTTTGATTTAAACTATTATTTTATCTGTTTATCTATAACTTTTAGCACCTATATTACTAATCCCCCATTAGGACTAATCACCTGTCCAGTAGTAAATTCATCTTCAATCAGCCACTCAATACACCTTACAACATCTACTGGTCTTCCAATCTTCTGTAAAGGAGTTTCTTCTTTTATAATTTTCCACTCTTCTGCTGTCACATTTTTATTCATGTCTGTTGTTACTGCACCTGGTGCAATTGCATTTACTCTTATTCCAGAAGGACCTAATTCTTTAGCCAAAGCTTTTGTAAGTCCTATAATACCAGCTTTACTTACAGAATAATGTGTTTCACAAGAAGCACCTGTAATTCCCCATATTGAAGAAATATTTATAATACAACCATTTTTATTTTTTATCATATTTGGCAATACCTCTTGTGTTACATTAAATGTTCCTTTTAAATTCACATTCATCATTTTGTCCCAATCACCTTCAGTTATATCTTGAAACATCTTTATTTCACTAATTCCAGCATTATTAATCAAAATATCTATTTGCCCAAATTCTTCTAAGCAATATTTCACCATTTCTTTTACTTCTTCTCTTTTTGAAACATCTGCCTTATATACCTCTATATTTTCTTTTGATTTTATTTCGGTCTTATTATAGTTTGCAAGAATATTGTATCCTTTTTCAGATAATCGCTCTGATATTTCTTTTCCAATACCTCTAGATGCGCCTGTAATTAAAATTGTTTTACTCATGTTCCTCTTCCTCATCTATTTTTCTATTTTTAACTAACTTTCTAGTAATTCTTGTCATATGTGATAACACAAAATATATTATAAGTGTCATCATAATTGCCCCTAAGTAAAAACCTGCCCCCACAGCTAATCCTATACATGTAACTCCTAATATACTAGCAGCAGTTGTAAGACCTTTTACTTTAAATCCATCTCTCAATATAGTTCCTGCACCAATAAATCCTATACCTGCTAATAATTGCGCTGGTAGCCTTGTTGGGTCTACTGCATTTGCCCCATATTTACCTGCCATATACTCTCCAAGTATCATAACCAACACTGCTGAAAGTCCAATTATAATATGCGTTTTAAATCCTGCAGGTTTATTTAAACTTTGTCGTTCAAGCCCAATTATCCCGCAAAGCACTGCACCGAGTAGTATTTTATAAATTACAGAAAAGTCATAAGAAATAACTATATCTTTAAAAATATTCCACATAAATTAACCCCTCTTTTCTCATTTGAATTATACTTATAATATATGTATTTTCTTTTATTGTCAATAAAAAAACAAGAGAACGCCCAATATACATATAGGCGTCTCTTATTTTACGTATTACTTGCATTGTCATTTGATTACCACTTGTACTGTCTGTCATCTGTGTGCTTGTTCATATTCTGGATGTTCAATACCCTGTACAGCTTTTTCTTGTTTTTTCTCTTCCGCTTGCTTGCATTTGGTTCATGTCTAGCAAATGAAGCAATGCCATACAGTTCATTTCTCTTTTGAACAACCTGCAACATAAGTTGCCCACAATGCTTTTTACTCCGTATAATGATACCACCAACATTTTCAAGTACTGTATTCTTATTCGGAATAGTGGGCACGAGTACAACATAGCCGTTCGGAGCAGGATTGTTATCTCCACTTTTAGGTCGAGAAATCTTGCACCACTTGTCTTTTTCTGTTACAAGCCGCCATTCACAGTCTTGCAAGGAATACTGGTTTTTGGACTGCTGTGTGTTGCCTTTCTGTTTTGCCATTAGCCTAAACCTCCATTCATAAAATGATAGTGCAATTATACCACCTTTCAAAGTTAAAGTCAATTATGTGAACTTTCATAAAATAGTAAAATTATTGTAATTTTAATCTCTGTTGCATTAAAACTTGCATACTTTTAAACAAAAAATACGAAAACGTTGATACACAAAGCGTTTTCGTATTTTCATAATGGAGCCGCTAGTCAGACTCGAACTGACGACCTACTGATTACAAGTCAGTTGCTCTACCAACTGAGCTACAGCGGCAATTTAGTTTATTTCACCTTAGTTAAAAAACAATTGGTGACCCGTACGGGAATCGAACCCATGTCGCTGCCGTGAAAGGGCAGTGTCTTAACCGCTTGACCAACGGGCCTTATTGTTTTCTGGTGAGCCATCCGCGATTCGAACGCGGGACAACTTGATTAAAAGTCAAGTGCTCTACCAACTGAGCTAATGGCCCGAAAAACAAAAGCGAACTGCACAATTACAGTTGCTTTAATATATTACAATATTTTTTAGCATATGTCAAGATTTTTTTTATAATTTATTGATTTAATTTTTCTACAAGTTCATCAGAATCTATTCCATGTACTGCACAAGCCTCTTCTATTGTCTCTGCTTTTGCTGATGGACAGCCTAAACAATGCATTCCTGCTTCTAATAAAATATCTGCTTTTTCTGGAGCTATTTCTAATAATTCTCCTATTTTTGTTGTTTTTTCGATTTTCATGGTTTACCTCGCTTTCTAAAAAAATTTTATCATAATTTTTCATAAATGTATAGACAAACTTTAAAATTTGTTGTATTATGGCAATTACTGGAAGGGAGGTGACATATTGTTATTGAATTTTTTCTTCATACTCTTTATTATTGATTTATTTATAGTTCTTTATTCTATATATTTATTTTTTGAAATGCGAGTTTTCCAAGGAATGCAAGGAACTAAACTACAAATTAAATCTAAACTTGATTTACGGAGGTTAATTTTGAAATTTAAATTCGTCTTTTTATCATGTGTTTTGTCAGTTTTATTAAATATCTACTTATTCAAACCTATTCTTAGTTCTCCTATTGTGATTATCGATTATGGTTTTAAATCATTTGACATTTGTAAAACTAATTTGGAGCTTTGGATTATATTAAAATATGTATATATTATAAGCTTAATAGTTTCAAGAATTGTAATCTTTAATTCTCTTTATAATTTTTTTGCAAAACCTAATAAAAAAGATGAAATCTCAAATTCTTTTCCTAGCAATTCTTTACATTTATTAATTAACAACAGTAACTTTATTTCTGAAGGTGGACTTTATCAAAACATTTTAGTCACAGGCGCTATTGGCTCAGGAAAAACTCAAGGGATAATGTATCCATTTACAAAACAATTAATTTCATTTAATTCCCCTAAATTACGGAATGCTAATTCTTGATGTAAAACGGTAATTATTACAAAGAAGTTATAAAATATGCTGAAACTTCTGGTCGTATTGACGATGTTTTTACAATTAGCTTAAACACCAATGTTACATACAATCCCTTAGATAAACCAAATTTAAAACCTTCTGTTTTAGCCAATAGACTAAAAACAATTATCACTCTCCTTTCTCCTAACAATGGCTCTGACTCCTATTTTCTAGATAAAGCTGAACAAATTTTAACAGAATTAATTAAGTTATGTAGGCTCTATAACAATGGTTATGTAAGTTTTGTAGAAATTCACAAATTGCTTTTTAATACCTCTTATTATGAAGAAAAACTAGTAGTATTAAAAAAACTATTCAATTCTGATACTTTTTCCAAGGAAGAAATTTATGATTTATCTTCAGCTATTGATTTTTTCGAAACTGAAATGAAAGATTTAGACCCTAGAACATCTTCTATTTTAAAATCAGAGATCTCTAGAATAACTGGTCCATTCGTGTCTGATATAAACATCTTAAATACATTCTGTCCTAAAGAAAATGATTTAAGTTTTAAAGGTTTTAAAGATGTATTGTCTGATGGGAAAATTGTAGTTTTAAATTTAAACATTGCTGAATATAAAAACTTATCTAAAATTATAGCTGCATATTTAAAGTTAGACTTTCAAGGAGAAGTTATCCAAAGTTTGTCTGATGGAAACATCAATCCTGTATGTTTTATTTCTGATGAATATCACGAATATGTGACTTCAACAGATGCTGATTTTTTCGCTCTAAGTAGAGAAGCAAAATGTATAAATATTGTTGCAACTCAAAGTTATACTTCACTTTTAAATGTATTAAAAGAACAATCTTTAGTTAAAGTTATTACTCAAAATTTAATAAATAAATTTTGGTTTAGAACAGATGATATGTTTACAATTGAAGAAGCACAAAAACAAATTGGAAAGGAGGATAAAACTAAAGTATCTAAAACAATTTCTGAAAATGCTAAAGAAACCAGTTTTAGTTATTTAACTAATTCATTTAAATCCAAAGGTACTGGGCTTTCAGAAAGCCTAAACACTTATGTTCAATGGGACTTTACTTATGACACAAAATTTTTCACTCAAGAATTAGAAACATTATCATGTTTAAGTTTTATTTCTGATGGTAAAAAGATTTTACCACCTAAAAAATTAATTTTAGAAGGGATGTTTAATAATGAAAAAAAATAAAATTCACTTAATTCTTATATTTTTTATGATTTTCTTTTTTACTTTTACTACGTTTAGTCTTGCAGCAGACCCAAAGCTAATTACAAATCTTAATAAAGCTCTTAAAAATATTCAAGATTGGATACTTAAGCTTGCCACCCCTGCAGCTGCAGTTGCAGTTGGAACAGGTGTATTTATGAAGAAATTTAGTTTTGGAGATGAAGAAAGAATACGAACTGCAAAAAAAATAATAAGAGGTTCTTTGTTTTCCTATGGTTTTATTCTTGCAATAGACATGATATTATCTGCAATCAATACATTAGTAGGAAAGTAATATGGATGTAACAGAAACAATTTTAAACACTATCAACACCTTACTTGGTAACCTCTTTTCATCAGTAGACAATAACCTTTATCCTGTTTTAGATAATATGTTATTTATTAATTCAGACATTTTAGAAAATACTTTTATATCTAAAATATTTGGTACTTCTTCTTCAAATGGCATTTTACTTATAGCCAACTCATTAATTTTAGGTTTTGCCTTATATTATTCTATTAGATTAATGTTTGCCTATTATACAGGTTCAGAAGTAGAAAAACCAGGAGAATTTATTTTTAAATTACTACTTTATAGCATATTGCTTAATTGTTCTTACTTTTTATGCGAAGAAATACTTGCCATAAATAACGATATTAGTGGTAGTATATTAGAAATTGGTAAGAATTTATTTAAGAAAGATATTTCTTTTGTATCTTTGATTGATATAGTAAATTCTAATTTATACAATGAAGGCATCACTTTCACTATATTTTCACTAGATGGCATTATAAAAAGTATTATATCTGTTGGAATATTTAATCTAATGGTTTCTTATTCTTTAAGATACATAATGATAAAAGTATTTATTTTAATTTGTCCATTTGCAATTTTATCTTTAATAAACAAAAGCACATCATGGTTTTTTAAAACATGGATGAGGTCATTTCTGTCACTCCTATTTGTACAAATTCTCGTTGCTATTATACTTCTGCTTCCATTTGGCATAAGCAAAGATTTATCGAAAAATCCAGCAGACATATTTAATAAACTGGTATTGCTTGGTTCTATTTATGGGTTAATAAAAGCTAATGATTATGTACGAGAATTTATGGGTGGAATATCAACTAATGTACAAACAGGAATATCTATGATGAAAGGTAATGGTATAAATTAAAAAACAGTAAAACTCATGTGTGTATTGCTGGGTTGCATACCATGCAACCCCTACATGCATTTTAATAGAAAGAGAGGATTATTTAATGGAATTCATATTTCCACAAAATTATAAATTTAATAATAAATTATTTGGGGTTTTTGATTATTCAACAATTATTTTAAATGTTATTTGGGGCTTATTCTTATTTTGCTTTATACAACTATTTTTTGTTAATATTTCATTTAAAATATCATTTTTCACAATATTATTTTTACCTGTTTTAATTTTCAGCATTGTTGGTTTCAACCATGAAAACATCATTTATGTGTTTTTGTATATTTTAAAATTTAATCAAAACAAAAAAGTTTACTTATATCAATAGGGGGTTTTTATGCAATATAATCCAGATTTTCATCATAGACACAGTATAAGATTTCAAAATTATAACTACTCTAATAAAGGTATGTACTTTATCACTATATGCGTTCAAAATCACGAATGCCTATTTGGAATAATACAAAATAATATCATGACATTAAACAATATCGGTAAAATTGTAGAAAATGAAATATTAAAAACCTCTCAATTAAGAAAAAATGTTTATATAGATAAATATGTTGTAATGCCTAATCATATACACATGATAATTGACATACAATCTGCTGAAATTTCTTCATATGCAAACTCAAAAATAAAAACATTATCTACTCAACAAAAATCTAAATTATTATTACCCAAAATAATACAACAGTATAAATCTGCAACTGTACGAAGAGTAAAAGAATACAACAATTTAGAAATTTATGGAAAACAATATTTACATTGGCAACGCAATTATCATGACCATTTAATCCGTAATAAAACAGAACACCTTCAAATATCTTCTTACATTTCACACAACCCTTACAATTGGGTACAAGATAATTTACACAAATAACAATCAGCGTTGTAGGGGTTGCATGGTATGCAACCCAGCCAAAATTCAATGAAATCTATCAGTCCTTATATAATAAACTATAAAACTACAATATACATTGTTAAAACATGTGAAATTGTGCTCTATTCTGGGTTGCATACCATGCAACCCCTACAACGCAACAATATATTTAAAATCAATTGTTAATTATAACAAATAATGATATAATTCGATAAAGGTGAATTTTATGAAATTAGAACAAAATAATAAATCCTTATTATTTTCAGAAACATTTTTGCCAGATATATTTTTTTCAGAATATTTAAATGCTGCACCTGGCGATTTTATTAAAGTATATTTATATATTGTATTTTTATCTAAATTTGAAAGAGAGATTGCCATTTCAGACTTATCAAAAACTCTTGCTTTAAATATAGGAATTATTGAATCTGCCCTAAAATATTGGGAAGAGCAAGAATTAATTGTCAAATCACCCAGTGGTTATATTGTAAATAATTTAAGACAAGTTGAAATAAATAAACTATATTCTCCAAAAATATCTTCATCTCCTGATGAATTGAAAAAAATAGCTAATAACAAAAATAGGGCAAAAGCTATAGAAAGTATTAACACTTCTTGTTTTCAAGGAATTATGTCTCCCGCATGGTACAATGATATTGATTTATGGTTTAAAAAATATGGATTTGATGAAGAAGTTATGATTGCATTATTCAACTATTGTTTCAACAAGTCTGCTCTTCACAGAAAATATGTGGAAACCGTTGCAGAAGCTTGGAAGAACAATAAAATCAAAACCTTTAAAGACTTAGATTCTTACTATGAAAAACAAGAGAAACTACATAAATTTAAAAAATCCATTATGAAGAAACTTGGGCTTTCAACAATATCCGAATATCAGGAAGCCTTTATAACAAAATGGACTGTAGACTTTGGATTTGGAATGGATGTTATTGAAATTGCGCTAAAAAAGACTACATCTAAATCAAATATAAATTTTGAATATTTAGATAAAATTTTTACAGATTGGCATGATAGAAAATTAAAAACAGCTACAGATGTTGAAAACTATGCAAAAAACTTTGCAAATAAAACTAAAGAAATTAGCAAAATGAAAAAAGGTTCTTATACTCAAAGAAAATATGATAACTTAGATAATTTATATGATAATTAAAAGGAAGTGCTTATAGTGAAAGCTTTACTAAATGATTATGAACAAAAAAGAAATAAAGCTATATTAGATTTAGAGTTAAGAAAACAAACTCTTTATTCTTCATGTAAACGACTAGAAGAAATTGAAAATGAGTTAAATAAGCTTTCTATTTCTAATGCCAAAGCTATATTATTAGGTGGCATTTCAGAGCACTCTAAAATCAATGCATTAAAGACAGAAAGAACTAAGCTTTTAAATACTTTAGACAAAGATGATAGTTATTTAAAACCTATATTTGAATGTGTTTCTTGTGAAGATACTGGATATGTTGATGGTATTATGTGTCATTGTTTAAAACAGGAATTATTAAATATTAAATACAATAAATCTAATATTAACAAATTAGATAAAGAAAATTTTAATACATTTGATGAAACCTTATATTCTGATGAAATAACAGATGGAAATTCTCCTAGACAAAACATCTTAAACATTAAAAATATTTGTTTAAATTTTATAGAAAACTTTGATGATGAAAATGAAAAAAGCCTGTTATTTACAGGGCATTCAGGTCTTGGAAAAACATTTCTTTCAAATGCTATTGCAAATGAGTTGTTAAAAAAAGAATATAATGTCCTTTATCAAACTTCTTCTACATTATTTGATACTATAATAAATTATAGATTTGGAAAAGGAAATGTTTCTACAGATACTTATGATAGCATTTTAAATGTTCATTTATTAATTATTGATGATTTAGGAACAGAAAGTTTAAATCAAACAGTATTATCTGAAATATTTAATGTAATTAATTCTAGAATATTAGCTAATAAAAAAACTATAATTTCTACCAATTTGAGCTTAAATGATTTATATAAAACATATGAAGAAAGAATTTTATCAAGAATTGTTGGGTATTATACAATATGTAAATTTATTGGTGATGATATAAGATTTAAAAAAAGATAATCTATGTGTCTTAGACTGATACTTAAAATAAAATAACGATTCGACAGCCCTTTGAGGCATATGGATTACCCTTGTCTTGGAGAACCGTTATTTTATTTTAAATATCAATCTAAGACATTTTATAAGACAATAAATAAGAGGGTGTCCTAACATAAAGATTTTGCCTCCCATTGTTATATATATTTTTCTTTACTCACTTTCCCCACTGGTGCTGTAATATGTTCATTCTTCACATAAACAGCACATCAGCGGTCCCCACAACAGTTCGCTTTAAAAAATATATATAACCATTCACGGCATTTAAATTTATATTCTAGGACACCTTTCTTTTATTCTTCAATAATTTCTTCTACATCATCTTCTTTTGGTATTTTTTCTATACATACAACCTTACCACCATCTGATGTTCTCATCAAAGTAACACCTTGAGTTGACCTACCTAATACACTAATATTATTTACTTCTAGCCTTATAATCGTTCCTGTGTCAGTTATAAGCATTATATCATCAGTTTCATGTACTATTTTAACACCAATTATTTCTCCTGTTTTAGGTGTAACCTTATATGTTATAACCCCTTTTCCACCTCTTATTTGAACTCTATATTCTTCTAGTTCTGTTCTTTTTCCAAATCCATTTTCAGTTATTGCAAGAAGTGTCGCCTGAGAATTGTGTACAATTGGCTCCATTCCAATTACTTGGTCACCATCATCAAGTCTTATTCCTATAACACCTTGTCCTGTTCTTCCAATTGGTCTTACATCCTTTTCTTCAAAAGTTATAGACATACCTCTTTTTGTAACAATAACAACATTATCTTCACCATCTGTCAATCTTACATCAATTAATTCATCTTCATCTTTTAATGTTATAGCTTGAAGCCCTTTACTTCTTGAACTATTATATTCACCTAAAGATGTTTTCTTGATTAATCCATTCTTTGTAGACATTAATAAGTACTTACCTTCTGCAAAGTTTTGAATTGGAATAATTGCAGAAACTTTCTCTCCTGGATCTAAACTTAATAAATTAACAATTGCTGTTCCCTTTGCTGTTCTTCCCGCTTCTGGCACTTGGTACCCTTTTAGTCTATAAAGTTTTCCTTTATTACTAAAGAATAGTATTGTGTCATGTGTAGAAGATGTAAATAAATTTACAACGAAATCCTCTTCACGCGTTGCTATTCCTGTAATACCTTTGCCTCCACGTTTCTGACTCTTGTATGTGTCTATTGGCATTCTTTTTATATAACCAAAGTGAGTTAAAGCTATAACTGTTTGCTCCTCTTGTATTAAATCTTCAACTTCAAAATCACCTTCAGCTGCAACAATTTTTGTTTTTCTTTCATCACCAAACTTTTCTTTCATCTCTAGTAATTCTTTTTTTATTATATCAAATACTAGTCTTTCACTTCCTAATATTTCTTTTAAACGTGCAATTAATTTCATTAATTCATCATATTCTTCATCAATCTTTTCTCTTTGTAAACCAGATAAAGTTTTTAATCTCATGTCTAGAATCGCCTGTGCTTGTATATCTGTAAAACCAAAACGTTCCATTAATTTTTCTTTAGGGTCATCATATGATGCACGAATAATATTTATTACTTCATCAATATTGTCTAATGCAATTCTTAAACCTTCTAATATGTGAGCTCTTGCTTCTGCTTTTTCTAGTTCAAACTTTGTTCTTCTTACAACTACTTCTTTTCTATGTTCAATGTAGTTATCTAAACACTGTCTTAATGTTAATACTTTTGGCTCTCCATTAACCAAAGCAAGCATTATAATTCCAAAAGTATCTTGCATTTGTGTAAATTTATATAATAGATTTAATACTACTTGGGCATTTGCATCTCTTTTTAATTCAATTACTACTCTTACACTTTCGGTTCTATCTGATTCATCTCTTACATCAGAAATTCCTTCTACTTTTTTATCACGTACTAATGCAGCAATATCTTCAATAAGTTTAGCCTTATTTACTTGATATGGCAATGATGTTACAATTATTCTTTGTCTATTTCCTGCCATTTCTTCAATTTCTGCTTCTGCCCTTAGTATTACTTTTCCTCTACCAGTTGTATAAGCACTTCTTATTCCATCTCTACCTAAAATTGTTGCTCCTGTAGGGAAGTCTGGTCCCTTTATTACTGCCATTAAATCTTCATCTGTAACTTCATCTTCATCTATTATTTTTATAACACCATTTATAACTTCTGTTAAATTATGTGGTGGTATATTTGTTGCCATACCTACAGCAATTCCCGCTGAACCATTTATTAAAAGTGCTGGTACTTTTGCAGGTAATACTGTTGGTTCTTCTAATCTATCATCAAAGTTAGGTGCAAAATCTACTGTTTTTTTATCTATATCCTCTAGCATATGTGTAGAAAGTTTTGCCAATTTCGCCTCTGTATAACGGTAAGCTGCTGGTGGATCGCCATCCATTGACCCAAAGTTTCCATGTCCATCTACTAATGGGTATCTTAGCGAGAATGTTTGAGCCATTCTTACTAAAGCATCATAAACTGATGCATCTCCATGTGGATGGTATCTTCCTAAAACGTCTCCAACAGTTGTAGCACACTTTCTGTATGCTTTATCTGGTGTAAGTCCATCTTCATGCATTGTATATAATATTCTTCTATGTACTGGTTTTAAGCCATCTCTAACATCTGGTAATGCACGAGCTACAATAACACTCATCGCATAATCTATGTATGATGTTTTCATTTCTACTTCTATGTCTCTGTTAATTATTTTTTCCTCTGGTCTATCCATTTTCTACCTCCAATTTATCCTTGTTAATTATACTAAATAGGGTTAAAATATGCAAGAAAAAACAGCAAAATTTTACTATTTATAAAAATTTTGCATTTTACTGTTTTTATTTTTATTCTCTATTTTAGCTTTTTAATATGACTTCCCTGAAAAACTATAAGGGTTATTCTCCTTATGCTTATTATTTTTTATATTCTATTTTGGGAAAATCAAAGTGTGCATTCATAATTTTATTAATTTCACCTCTGCCAACATCTTTATTGATAGGGGTCCATTTTTTATATCCATCAGCCAAATATGAATCATTAATCAATAAATCCATTCTGAGAATAGCTTGTAAATAATCAATACCTTCTTTTTGCATTACTTCTTCTAGAGTTATTCCTTTATATTCAAATTTTTTCATCTCTCCATTCTTTATAAAGGCATTTACAATTGAAATAAGTTTTGTATCAACTTTTTCTAATAATTGAATTGTATTTTTTGAAAAATTATAATCATACCCAGCAGTATTCATAATTAATTGAATTGTTTTATTCTCTTCTATATATTTTATGATTTTTTCTTGAAGAATTGCCAATATTGAAATATATTGATTTTTATTTAAACTCTCCATCTCTTTATAATGTATATTAGCAGGATGCTCTTTTGGCATTTCATTAAAATGTTTCTTTATAAAGTCAGATTGTATATCATCATCATTATTATTTTTTATAAATTTATATACTTCCAATAAGTTTTGTTCTTCATCTTGTTTTATTGCAATTATAAGATATATTAATGCTATCATCATAGATTTAGCCATATTTTTAGTTGTTTCATCGCTAATTAAAGTAGAATAGTCAATAATCTTTTGTCCTATCATTTCTACTTCTTGCTCTGATTCCACATACTTGAATGTTAAATAACTATTTTTTAGAATCTCATCTGATTTTATTATACTATAATTTGTCTCTAATTGCTTCTCTTCTGAAACATCAACATTAGACTTACTCGATCTTTCATTATGTATTTCCATGAATAGCCCTCCCTCAAAATATTTTTTTCCTTTGTATGTGGGTCTGCACACTGCACAGACCCTACAATATTTATATATATACTATTATGTTTATTTTGTACATACACCATGGGTACTTTTTTCATTTTGGGTTAATTTAAATTGTGAGGTCCATTAACATTACTCCTCATAATAATAGATTTGATTATATTATTTTTTTAACAATAATTCAATAAGTTAAGGTAATTTTTTTGTTAAATTCAGCTCATCTTCTGTTAATTCAAAACTGCCTTTGCTTTTTATTACATTATGTAGATTTTCTATTTCTTTTGCTTTTTTTATACAGTTCTCTAGTGGCACTATTATCTCCATAGTTTTCTGTATTTTATTAAATTCAGATTCCATTTTTGTTAAGTTTTGTGCTTTATAAGCACTTGTCCAATCTTTACAATATTTATTTAAATCTTCTACTTTTATATCTTGCCATTCTAAAGTGTTTTGTATATTCATTTTTATATTATCTACTAATATATTTTTACCTGATTTTATTGCTTTTATTGCATCTGTTGATATCATATTATTTTTCTCTGCATTTTTTAATAATGTATCAACTAATTTAGATGCTTCATTTATTATTCCTCCTTTTTCTATTACTGATTTTACTTCTGAAATATTTTGCATATTTTCTGTTTGCATTCCCAATGCACGTTTACCTATGTCTATAACATTTCCTATTGCTCCACTTACACCTTCTTTTAATATTGTATTTTTAACTCCTATTACTGCATCTTCAATTCCATCTGGCAATAGCATTTGCAATCCCACATCTAATGCTAAATTTATAGCCTTACCCAACGCTCCTTCTAAAAATTTATTTTGTTTTTCCGAATTTAAATTATTTTGTAACATTAATCCTAGTTCCATATTTTTGTTTCCTTTCTTCAAAAACATTTTTTGTTATTTTTTCATAACATTTATTTCTTATTAATATAAATTTTTGTATAAATTTTATTTTTCCTAAAATATTAAAATCACCAAATATTTCTTTTAATATTCCTTCATCAATTGCATTTTTATTGTATTTATTAAACACAATATTTATCTTTTCTTTTTCTACATTCCATTCATTCAAATAAATTTCTAACCATCTTTTTGATTTTGCAATTTCTATCAAATTACCTTCTACTAATAAAATACTTGCATCACTATTTTCTATTAAGCATTTTGTGTAGTCAAAAAAACATTCTGATGATGTGTCAATAATAATTAAGTCATATTGTTTTTTTAATTTGTTCAACATATTTTTTATTGTATTTTTGTCTATTTCATATTTATTGTTAAATAATAAGTCTACTCCACAAATTAAATTTATTTTATTATTTATTTTTATTATTAAATCTTTTACATCAAATTTATTTTTATTTAATTTTTTAGGATATTTTTTGACTCCAAAAATTGTATGAATGCTATTGTTTAAAATATCAAAGTCGATAATAAGAATTTTTAAATTTTCTAAAGAATTTGCAAGATTTGTAGCAAATACACTTTTGCCTATACCGCCTGAACCTAAAATGCTTAGAACTTTATTTTCAATAATTAAATTGTCTGAAACTTTCCTTGGTTTTAATGCCTTTATTTTTTCTATTATTTTTATAAAATCAATTTTCTTTTCTTTTTTATTTAATAATAATTCTTTTAATGTTCTTATTTCTTCCTCAAGGCTACTTGTGTCTTTCTCTATTAAATATGTTAAATCATTAATACTAAATTTATTTTTATAAAAATAGGAAATATTTTTTTCTTTTAAAAAAGCTTCATTTTCTTTATTTTCTATAATTACAATTATTTTTGATTTAATTTTATTTATAAATTCATTAAATGTATTTTCTCCTGGTAAGCTATCACTCACAATTAAATAATCAATTTCTTTTTGTTCTAATACTGCTTCTTGATATGGAATGTCTTCTGGTATTTCATACCTATTTAGTTTGGTTAATTCTTGATTTAAGTTTTTATGACCCATTGCAGTTACTATTTTCTTCATAATAATTCCCCTTTTCTATTACTTCTTTTTCAAAATCTGCTGATTTAATTTCTGCTAAAACATGTTCATTTCCTATCATGTATAAGCATTCACCTCTTTTCAATGATTTGATTTCTATTTTCTCTATAGGTGATACTTCAACAAAAGTTTCTAAAAATTTTATATTTTCTTCTTCTAGTGGGAAAAATACTTTAAAATTAGAATTGTTTAATAATGTTTTACCAAATATACCTTCTTCAAAGTTAAATAAATCACTAATATCTTGTGTTATTGCTACTGCACTGCCTCCATATTTTCTAATTGTCTTAAACATTTCATAAACGAAACCTGCTGTTTTTTTGTTTGATGTTGCTCCAATTAATTTCCACACTTCATCTAAATAAATTATTTTATTTGTATTTCTATCTTTCTTTATTTTTTCCCAAAGCATTTCCAAAATCAAATACATACCATATTTTAAATTTTCCTCTCCTAAATCATAAATGTCTACAACAATTAGACTATTGTCTGTCTTCATAGTAGTTTTATTGTTAAAAAACTTAAGATGTCCATATACAAATGGTATTAGTTTTATCTGCATATCTTTATTATCTTCTAAAAGATTGTACAAGTCCTCCATTATTGGTTCTTCTTTTAATTCATAACATTTTATTATTTTTTCCTCTATTTTTTCTAAATTTTCTTGATAAATTAAACTAAAGAATTCCAACAATCTCTTTATTTTGTTGTCTAAAGTTTCTTCTCTAATATCAAAAATATTGATATATGTACTACTATTAGGACCTATTTTTATAAGACTTCCATTTAAATTTTCGCATAATTTTGAATATTCTCTTTCTGGGTCTATTATGTATTGTTCTCTTCCTATTAGTCTATTACGCAAAACTTCTAATTTTATATAGTAAGATTTACCTGCACCAGTTGTTCCAAACACACACATATTAGCATTTTTATAATCTTCTTTAAATCTATCTATAAAGATTAAAGAATCATTATATTTGTTAATCCCTATATAAATTCCTTTTTCATCAAATATTGTGGAAGAAATAAATGGATATGTAACACTCAATCCATTTGTTAAAACATTTCTTTTAGATACTTCTTTTAAATCTAAATGATTATTATGTATTGGAAGACTTGATAAAAATGCTTGTTCTTGTCTAAAATTTGCTCTCCTTGCATGTATTTTGGAGCTTTCACAAAGTCCTTCTACTTTATTTACTAAATATTCTAATTCTTGTATATCTTTTGAAAACACAGTTATATAAACATTTAAATAATACATTTCCTCATTATTTATTTGCATTTCTTTTCTGATATACTTTGCATCTTCATAAGTAAAACTCACTAAATCCATATCTTGTCTGTTTTTATTTAAACCCTTAATATCTGCTCCCATTGCTCCTATATGATATGTTAGTTCTTGAATTATTTTATATTTATCTAGTTTTTCATAAAACATAGAAATATTCATATTTATATTGGTCTCTATTAGTTTTTTTATTATTAAATCTGTTTGTATTCTTTGATAGTTTATAATAAAAAGACTTGTAAAATATTGATTATTTATTTCTATATATTTATGGTTTGTTGTACTTATGTATGATGGAGCTAAATCATCTTCTAATTTTAAATTTCCTTCATAAATTAATTTATTTTCCTTTTTACCTTTCATAAAAAACACCTCAGTATTTCTTTAGTTTCATTATAATTATTTACTTCAGAAATATTATTTCCGACTTCTTGATAATAAATCTTTAATTTTTAAATATTTTTCATGGAAATTTTCTTGATTTAACTCTTTAATAATAATATAGAAGTTTTTAGAGGAGGACTTTTTTTCAAAATTAAGCTCTTGAATAAAATTTAAATACTTATAAGAGAGTTTGCAAATTTCTTCTGTTTCTTTACTTATGTTTCCTTCGACTACTGCTACATGTTTTGACAAGTCCTCCTTCTTGCTTTGAATAATAATTTGTAAGCTACCTTCATATGTTTTAAGAAAGTTTTGATAAGAAAATAAAATTGCTGATTTTTCTAATTCTGATTTTAAACTCAAATTAATTGGTTCAACTTTTATTATTTTCACATAAGTAAAGTCTTTTAATTTTATAATGCCATTATCTAAGATGCTTTCAAATGGTAACCATTCTTGGGTAGAATAAAAATTTTGTTTTTTCATTTTTGTTTTTCCTTTTCGATATCGTAATTTTATTTTACTCTAATTTCCATAATATGTCAACAAAAACTTTCCGACTATATTCGACGGATTGTTACAATACTTAGATATTACCCATTTTCATGCCTTTTCATTCATCTGCTGCTATAAAAAATATTTCTTCAATTTGGTCATATATATTTTGTATATCTGAAAGTGGTAATGGATTTTCACCTTTTCCTATTTCTATTGTAAAACCTGGTTTTCTATATTCTTGAGTAAACCAATCTTTGTATCCTGCAAACGAAGAATTGTAATCTGGAGTTGTTAGTGTATACCCACTTGCATATGCAAATTTTTTCCCTAGTTCTTCTCCATACATTTGATATATTTCCTCTCCTTGTGAATGAAGAGAAATTGTTAAATTAAAATTATATAGTTTTGTAAAATTAACCATATTTATTGCCTCTATCTCCGATAATGGATTTGGTCCAACATAATCTCTTGGCCCTGGTTTTGTATATCCTAATTTTTCTTTTATTTTTTTTGCATTATCCCATCCGTGCAGGATAATTTAAGTTTAAATCAACACCTCTTATATTAGCTTTCCACTTGTCTAATTCATCTTTATAAGGCTCCCAGATGTGTCTATATCTTTCATCATTTAATTCTTTAAATTCACCTATACTTAAATTAACTCCATCTGGATTAACCATTGGAACTATATAAATACTTGTTTTTCTCCATATTTCCCTCACATCATATCCTTTGTAAATTTCACCTTTACTATATAAATTCATAAATTTTTCAACAAACAGCATTATAACTAAACTAGTACTCCATTCATTTGCATGATGTGATGCATTAAACATTATTTTATTACTTCCTTCACCTAGTTTTATATATCTAATATTTTCTTCTAATGTACTATTTCCTATACTATTAATTTCTAAACTAGGATATATGTATTTTAAAAATGCTAAATCATTTTTTAAGATTGTATATGTATATGGTTTATTTGTTTTTACTATCTCTTCCATTTAATCCCCCTTTATAATAAATATGCAAAATAAAAAAAAATAGAAATTAGTTTCTATTTTTTCTAAAATTTACCTTACATATTTTATTTTATAAAGCACATAATAATATCGTAAAGCACATTAATAATAGAGATTAAATTTTATTTAATCGAACGATAATATAGCCGTTCTAAGTGTATATTTTGTGCATGAAATCAATATTTTTTTATCTATATTGGTAAATTGTATGAACTATATATGAACTAAGATTGCACTTGTATCTAATTACAAATACATGAGTATTTGTATAATAATTATTATTAGTCCTCTTTCCAGGATGAATATAGTTGTTTGTGGTGTATTTGCAGTCGAGCAAATGATTTTCATATGTGGTGTTATATTTATTTGTATAGTAATATGCATTAGATAAGTAATTATATATGTTAGTCTTAGCTGAATTAATCGCATTTACAAAAATGGAGGTGTCCTAGATACTGTGTTCAATAAAATAAATCTTCTCCAAGACAAGGAGTAATCCGTGTGCCTCAAAGGGCTGTCGAAACTTTATTTTATTGAACACAGTATCTAGGACACCTCCACTCATATTTTATACATCTAAGTTTTTTACATATTTAGCATTAGATTGAATAAATTCTCTTCTTGGTTCTATTTCATCTCCCATTAATATTGTAAAAATTTCATCTGCTTTTATCGCATCTTCTAATCCAACTTTTACTAATGTTCTACTTTCTGGATTCATAGTAGTTTCCCATAACTGTTCAGGATTCATTTCTCCAAGACCTTTATATCTTTGAATATTTATGTTTTCTCTACCAATTTCTGCTAAAGATTTTTCCATTTCTTCATCATTATAACAATAAACATCTTTCATACCTTTTTTTGATAATTTATATAATGGTGGTTGTGCTATATAAATATTTCCATTCTCTAACAATGGTTTCATATATCTAAAGAAAAATGTTAGTAACAATGTTCTAATATGTGAACCATCAACATCAGCATCTGCCATTATTATTATTTTTCCATATCTAATTTTTGATACATCAAAATCATTTCCAACACCTGCACCAACCGCAAGAATTACTGGCAACAATTTTTCATTTCCATAAATTTTATCTACTCTTGCTTTTTCAACATTTAGCATTTTACCCCATAATGGAAGTATTGCTTGAAATTTTCTATCTCTTCCCTGTTTTGCAGAACCACCTGCTGAATCTCCCTCGACTATATAAACTTCACACAAAGTAGGGTCTTTCTCTGAACAATCTGCAAGTTTTCCTGGTAAAGAAGAACTTTCTAATGCATTTTTTCTTCTTACTAGTTCTCTTGCTTTTCTTGCTGCTTCACGAGCACGAGCGGCACTAACACATTTTTCTAAAACTGCTTTTGCAACTGCCGGATTTTCTTCCAAAAAGGCACTCAAAGCTTCATTCATCATACTTTGAACAACCCCTGTAACTTCACTATTACCTAGTTTAGTTTTAGTTTGTCCCTCAAATTGAGGTTCTTTTACTTTTACAGAAACTATAGCTGTAATTCCTTCACGAATATCTTCACCTTGAAGATTATCATCTTTTTCTTTTAATATATTTTTTGCTTTTGCATAATCATTAAATACTTTTGTAAGTGACCTTTTAAATCCTTCTAAATGTGTTCCACCTTCAACTGTATTAATATTATTAACAAATGTATATATATTTTCTGAATATGAAGATGTATATTGTATTGAAATTTCTACAGGAACATCACCATCTTTAGACATATATATTGGTTTTTGATGTAATCTATCTTTGTTTTTATTTAAATATTCAACAAATGAATTTATTCCACCTTCATAACAAAATTCAACTTTTTTAGGCTCTTCATGTCTTAAATCTTCAAAAGTAATCTTCAATCCTCTTGTTAAAAAAGCCATTTCTCTAAATCTTTGCTCTAATACATTGTATTCATATTCTAAAGTTTCAAAAATTGTACCATCTGCCAAAAATCTAACTGTTGTACCAGTTCTATTTGAATCTCCCACTCTTTCTAGTTTTTGTACAGTTTTTCCTCTTTCAAACCTTATTTTATACTTGCCACCTTCTCTTTCTGTCTCAAGTTCCAACCAATCTGATAATGCATTAACTACAGATGCACCTACCCCATGCAATCCTCCAGAAACTTTATATCCACTATCTCCACCAAATTTTCCTCCAGCATGTAAAACTGTATAAACAGTTTCTGCTGCAGAAATTCCAGTTTTAGGATGTATTCCTGTTGGAATTCCTCTACCATCATCAGAAACTGTAACAATATTTCCAGGCTCTATTTTTACAAATATATTTTTACAATATCCTGCTAATGCCTCATCTATACTATTATCCACTATTTCATAAACTAAATGGTTAAGACCTCTTACAGATACAGACCCAATATACATTCCTGGTCTTTTTCTTACAGCCTCTAATCCTTCTAATACTTGAATTTGCTCTTCATTATATTGATGTTCAAATTTCTCCATTTGTTAATTAAACCTCTTTCCTATTCGAATATTCTATTTTCTACTCTTTTTCCTAGAGTAACTGAAGATATGTTTGATATATAAGCTTTATTATTATTGGTTAATACCAACGATTTTTCTATATTTTCTGATACATTAATAATATTATAATTATTCAAGTCAAAAGAATGATTTAAAGCTTCTAAATCAAATATACCTATAATATCTGTATTTTTTATAATTACATTATTTCCGATGTGTAAATACATTCTTTTAATTCTCCATCTTTAATATTAAACATCTTAAAAGGAAATTTGTCAATCTCTATTTTTTCTGTGCATGTTATTAAAACTTGTGTTTCCCTAATGTTTTCTAAAAGTTTTTTTCTTCTATTACCATCTAATTCTGACATAAAATCATCTAAAAGTAAAATTGGATATTCACCTATTTCTTCATAAACAATTTCTAATTCTGAAAGTTTTAAAGAAAGTATTGCTGTTCTATTTTGTCCTTGAGACCCATATTGGTTCACCATTTTTCCATTTATATAAACTAGAAAATCATCTCTATGTACCCCAATGCTAGTATATCCTCTTTCAATATCTTCATTTCTAGCTTCTTTTAATTTATTTTCATTTAAATTAGATAAATATTTAATTTTTATTTCTTCTTTTTCATCTGTAATATTTTTATGAGTATTATTTATTTTTTCTTTTATTTTTTCTATAAATTCATTTCTATAATTTTGTATCTCTTTGCCTGTTGTAACAAGTTTTTCGTCCCATATATCTAATAAATCATAGTTTTTATTTTCTTGTCTTAAGTAAATATTTCTTTGCTCTAATATTTTTTTATATTGTGAAAGATAATAAACATATTTAGGTCTTAATTGACTTATCATTACATCTAAAAATCTTCTTCTTTCACCTGGTCCTTTTTTTAAAATTAAAATATCATCTGGATTAAATAATACAATATTTATATTTCCTAAAAACTCACTTAGTCTATTCACTTTTATACCATTTAATATTATATCTTTTTTATCACTTATAGTTATATTTATTTTTCCTTCTCGTTTTTTCGTTACATATTCTATTTCTGTTTTTGCTAATTCTTTATTAAAGTTGATTAATTCTTTATCCTTAGATGTTCTAAATGATTTTCCAATAGCATTTAAATAAACAGCTTCTAAAATATTAGTTTTTCCTTCACCATTTAGTCCATAGAAAACATTCACTCCTTTGTCTAGATTTATTTCTTGTTCTATGTAATTTCTGTAGTTATATAATTTTATTTTACTTATATACATATTTATTCCTTCAACCTAATTGGCAAAATCATATATGTAAATATTTCTTTTTCCTCCACAGGTCTTATAACTGAAGGAGAAATATTAGAGCCAAAATCAATATAAATTTCTTCATCATCTATTGATTTTAATGCATCTAAGAAATATTTTGGATTAAATCCTATTTCTAGATTTTTACCTTCTGTTTGACAATAAACCTCTTCTTTTGCATCTCCTGTCTGATTTGTACAAAGTATTGTTACTTTTCCAATATCAATTAATACTTTCACAGGATATTTTTTTTCTTTTTCAATTGATGAGGCTGAAATTAAACTTATTCTTTCAAAACATCCAATCAAGTTATTTTTATTTACTCTTATTCTAGTTTCATAATTACTTGGTACTACATTTGAATAATTTAGAAATTCTCCTTCTAATACTCTTGTTACAACTTTACAATTTTCCATTTCAAATAATGCTTGATTTTTAGCAATTCCTATTTTTATTCTTCCTTCATTTTCTTGTAAAATCTTATTTACTTCATTCAGAGATTTTCCTGGAATTACTGCCATAAAATCATTTGTATCATCTTCTAAGAATGTATCTTTCCATGCTAATCTAAAGCCATCAACAGCTACTATATTTAGTTTTTTATTTATAACTTCAAATAAACATCCTGTAAATATTGGTCTATTTTCTTCAATACTTACTGCAAAAATTGTTTTTCTAATCATATTCTTCAAAATTCTTTGTTCTATATCTATTGAATTTTCAACATTTATTTTAGGTAACTCTGGAAATTCTTCTGGATTCATAGTAGCAAGTTTATATAAAGACCCCTCACATTCTATTACTAACAAATTATTTTCTGTTAACATTATACTTATTTCCGAATCTGGAAGCTTTCTTATTATTTCACTAAACATTGTTGCATTAACAACAGCAGTTCCATTTTCTTTAACATTACAGTTTATAACATACTCTATTCCTATCTCTAAATCATATGTTGATAATTTAACTTGTGTTTCATTTGTTTCAATTAGAATTCCTTCTAGTATAGGCATTGTAGTTTTGTTAGATACTCCTTTAACAACAGCATTAATAGCTTTTAATAAATTTTGTTTTTCACAGATAATTGTCATAAAAGAGACCTCCTTTTCTTTTTAATAAAATAAATAATATATAGTAGTAATAGTAGTAGGTACTGTTAATTCTGTGGAAAAGTTGATTTTTAATTTTAAAATCAATACTTTGAAATGTGAAAAAATCTGTTAATAAAAGAAACATTTATCCACAACAGTTTTTTGAAAATGTGCAAAACTTGGTTTTCAACAGCTTATTAACAGGCTGTAAACAATACTATGTTAGTATCCTTTGTAAAGCTTCCCTAAGTAAAGATTACTCTTTGTCTTTATTTAAAAGCATATTTTTCACACTTTCAACAACAAGTTTGGTATCACTACCTTTTTGCATATCAACCTCAATTTTTTTACATGCGTGGATAACTGTGGTATGATCTCTTCCACCAAAATCTTTTCCAATTTGTTTTAAAGATAAATGTGCTACCTCTTTACAAAGATACATGGCAATTTGTCTTGGATATACTAAATTGCTTGAACGACTAGAAGATTTTATATCTTCTAATTTCACATTAAAGTATTTGCAAACTATTTCTTGAATTGATTCAGAAGATATAATTTTTTCTCTTGCACTTATTATATCATTTATTGATTTTTCAGCCATTTCAATAGTAATTGGCCCTGGTTGCAAAGAAGCATGGGCAAGAATTTTGTTAAGAACTCCTTCAAGTTCTCTTATGTTTGACTCTACTTTTACAGCAATATTTGTTAATATTTCATCATTGATAATAATATGGTCTAAATCAGCTTTTTTTCTTAAAATTGCAACTCTTGTTTCATAATCTGGTTTAGAAACATCTGCAAGTATTCCCCATTCAAATCTAGACCTTATTCTTTCTTCTAATGGATTAATATCTTTTGGTGGTTTATCACTAGAAATAATAAGTTGTTTTCCATTATCATGAAGAGTATTGAAAGTATGAAAAAATTCTTCTTGAACTCTTTCCTTTCCCACTATAAACTGAATATCATCTATTAGCAATAAATCTATACTTCTATACTTAGCTCTAAATTGTTCCATTTTAAAATCTTTAATACAATTAATTAATTCATTTGTAAATTTTTCAGAGGTAACATATAAAACTTTTGTATCTGGATTTTTTTTCAATATAGCATTTCCTATTGCATGCATTAAATGAGTCTTTCCAAGACCAACACCACCATATAAAAATAAAGGATTATATTTAGTAGCTTCAACTGTAGCTAATGCAGCAGCATGAGCAAAACTATTATTATTACCAACTACAAAAGATTCAAAAGTATATTTTGGATTTAATGAAGAAGTTTTAGGTGAAAAAACAGGAGTAATCGCAGAAGAATCACTATCTTCACTTTCTTCCATCATTTCTTCAGGCAAAATAATAGAAAGTTCATACTCTTTATGAAATATGAATTTAAATGTATTTATTATTAAATCTTTATACCTACCATTTAAGTTATTTAGATGATAATCACTTATTGCTCTTAATATAATAACATCATCAGAAATGTCTACTAATTCTATATTTTTTATCCAGGTATCATATGTAATAGCAGTAACTTCCTCTTTTAATAAAGCCAATAATTGATTTTGAACATCGTCTAGCTCATTTTTTGTCATTATGAAAATCTCTCCTTTTATATGTAGTTATCCACATATTTATCCACAATACGTTGATAAATATGCTAAAAATAGAAAGAAAATTGTCCACATGAAAATTCTCTAATGCTTATTTCCCTATTATTTTAATTATGATATCAAACAAATGAAACTTAAGTCAATAAGTTTTGAAAAAATATTGACAATTACTATATAGATAGGGTATAATTTAACTGCTTAGGAGGAAAGAAAAAATGAAAAGAACATTTCAACCAAAAAAAATACAAGGACAAAAAGAACATGGATTTATGAAGAGAATGAAAACAAGAGCAGGTAGAGCAGTATTGAAGAGCAGACGTGCAAAAGGAAGAAAAAAACTTAGTGCATAAAGTAAGACCGCAACAATAAAGTGGTCTTTCTTTATCACTTATATGGAGTATTAATGGAAACATTAAAAAAAAATTACGAATTCAGCTATATATTTACAAAAGGAAAATGTGGACGAAGTAAAAATATTGATATATTTTACTGTAAAAATCATACCAATATTAATAAAATAGGCATAGCTGTAAGTAAAAAAATAGGAAATAGTGTAAAAAGAAACAAAATAAGAAGATTATTAAGAGAAAATTATAGGTTGTTAGAAGAAAATATAGGAAAAGGCTATAGTATGATTATAGTTTGGAAAAAGAATAGGACATTTGAAAATGCTAATTTCTATACTATAAAAGAAGAAATGTTGAATATTTTTAAAAATGAGAAAATTATTAATAAAATTGATTAGAATTTATCAAAAAACATTATCTAAAGTATTAGAGACAGTAGGTATTAAGTGCAAATTTTATCCTACATGTTCAGAATACACAAAAGAAGCTATTCAAAAGTATGGAGTTTTTAAAGGATTAAAACTAGGTATTTTTAGAATATTAAAGTGCAATCCTTTCTCAAAAGGCGGTTATGATCCATTAGAATAGCATAGGAGGAGTATTATGATAGCACCTATTGCCAATTTATTTGGCTATGTATTAAATATATTGTATAATGTAATACAAAATTATGGAATTGCAATTATATTGTTTTCTATAATCATAAAGCTTTTGTTGTTGCCAACATCTATAAAACAACAAAAAACAATGGCTAAATCAACAGAAGTACAAAAAAAATTAAAAGAAATTCAAGATAAATATAAAAACGACCAAGAAAAACTTGCAAAAGAAACAATGAATTTATATAAAGAAGAGAAGATGAGCCCTTTTAGTGGTTGTCTTAGCCCAATAATTCAGATATTGATAATGCTTGCAATGTTTTATTTGGTTAGCAGTCCATTAACATATATGAAGAAATTAGATAAAGAAATTATAGAGGATTATAAAACTCAAATTGCTGAAGAAGGAATAGAAGCAAGTTCATATCAAGAAATTGCAATAATAAGAGCAAAAGGACAGGACAATGAAAATGTAAGAATAAACATGGAACTTTTAGGATTAGACCTAAGTTCTGTTCCAAAAGACCAATTAGGAGACTTTAGAGTTTACATAATACCAGTATTGTATGTAATTTCTTCATTTGGGTCAATGGCAATAATGAATAGCATGCAAAAAAAGACTACTCAAAATTCAAATAATGAACAGATGGAAGCTATACAAAGTATGAATAAAAGTATGATGTATATGATGCCAATTATGTCTGTTTCTATATCAATGATAGCACCTTTAGGTTTAGGACTTTACTGGCTGATAAATAACCTTTTAATGATAGTAGAAAGACTTTGTGTTAATAAGTTTTTTGTAGAAAATAAGGAGGTAGAAAAAAATGCCTAAAAGTATTATAGCAGAAGGAAAAACAACAGAACAAGCAGTGGAAAATGGACTAAGAAGTTTAAAAGTTTCAAAAGAATCTGTAACTATAAAAGTTATAGAAAATGAAGATAAGAGAAGTTTTTTTAGTATACTTGCTCCAAGGGTTGTGAAGGTAGAATTAACATTAAAAGAAAATATTAATTTTAGTAATAGAACACACAAGGAATATCATGTAGATGAAAAACAGTTAAATAATGGAATAAAAACAGTAAAAGAATTTATGGATGATTTTGCAAAAAAAATAAATGCTAATATTACAATAGAAGTAAAAAAAGAAGAAAATTACATATCAGTAATAATTAATGGTGAAGATTCTAATTTTTTAATTGGATATAAAGGAGAAGTATTAAATTCTTTACAAGTTATATTATCTTCAATAATTAATAAAAATAATGAAAATAAAATAAAAATAACATTAGATATTGCAAATTTTAGAGAAAAACGAAAAAAAATACTAGAAGAATTAGCAGAAAAGATATCAAAAACAGTAGTAAGAACTGGGAAACAGATAACTTTAGAACCAATGAGTTCATATGAAAGAAAAGTAATTCATGATAAATTACAAGATAGTAATACAGTAAAAACATATAGTTTAGGAGAAGATCCATATAGAAGGATAGTGGTTTCGTTAAAATAATGGATACAATTGTAGGAATTAGTACTGCGCCAGGAATAGGCGGAATAGGAATTATTAGAATAAGTGGAAAAAATTCATTTATTTTAATAAATAAAATATTTAAACCAAAACAAGATACAGAAAAACAATCTTACTCCATAAAATATGGGCACATAATTAATCCAAAAACAGGGGAGGAGATAGATGAAGTTTTAGTATCTTTTTTTAAAGCGCCTGCAAGTTACACAACAGAAGATGTGTGTGAAATTAATTGCCATGGGGGTAATATTATAATACAAAAAATATTAGAATTATGCTTAGAAAATGGAACAAGACTTGCAGAACCAGGAGAGTTTACAAAAAGAGCATTTTTAAATGGTAGAATTGATTTAATTAAAGCAGAAGCTGTAATTGATATAATTAATTCAAAAACAGAAAATGAAAATAAATCAGCAATAAATCAATTAAATGGATATTTATCAGAAAAAATAAATAATATAAAAAGAGAAATATTAGAATTATTATCTAATATTGAAGTTTCAATAGATTATCCAGAATATGATACTCCAGAAATAAATAATAATAAAATAATTAATATTTTACAAAATAATATTAATTATTTAAATAAATTGGAAAAAAGTTTTGATACAGGAAAAATCATTAAAGATGGAATAAAAACTGTAATAATAGGAAGGCCTAATGTAGGAAAATCATCTTTGTTAAATAAATTGTTAAAAGAGGAAAGAGCGATTGTTACTAGTGTTGCAGGAACAACAAGAGATACAATAGAAGAATATATTAAAATAGAAGGAATTCCATTAAAAATAATAGATACTGCAGGAATTAGAGACACAGAAAATGAAATTGAACAAATTGGAATAAATAAAGCGAAAAATATTGCGGAAAATGCAGATTTAATTATTGCTGTTTTTGATATTAGTAATGAATTAAATGATGAAGATAAAAAAATAATAAAATTTATTAAAAATAAAAATTCAATAATCATTTTAAATAAAAATGATTTAAATAATAAAATAAATAAAAATAATAAAGAATTTAATTTTAATAAAAATAATATTATAGAAATTTCTACTTTAAATGAAAATGGAATAGAGGAATTGCAGAATAAAATAATTAAAATATTTAAATTAAATAAAATTAATTTAGATAATTCAGAATTAATTACAAATATTCGTCATAGGGATTTATTAAAAAAAACAATAATTAATTCAAATGAAGCGATTAATACAATTAAAAATAATATGCCAGTTGATATTATTGCAATTAATATTAAAAATATTTTGGAAAGTTTATCAGAAATAACTGGAGAAAATGTTTCTGAAGAAATAATTAATGAAATATTTTCTAGATTTTGTTTGGGGAAATAATTAAAATGTTCTATATGGAACATTTTAGAGTTTAATTAATAATTATTAACAATTAAATTTAATAAAAAAATAAAAAATTGTTCCATGAGGAACAAATAGGAGAAATAAAATGGGAGAAATAGCAGGAGAATTTGATGTAGCAGTAATTGGTGGAGGTCATGCAGGGTGTGAAGCAGCTTTAGCGAGTGCTAGGCTTGGATTAAAGACAGTTATGTTTTCTATAAGTTTGGATATGATAGCGAATATGCCATGTAATCCCAATATAGGAGGAACTTCAAAAGGTCATTTAGTACGTGAAATAGATGCTTTAGGTGGAGAAATGGGAAAAAATATAGATAAAACATTTATACAATCAAGGATGTTAAATACTTCAAAAGGACCAGCAGTATATTCATTAAGAGCGCAGGCAGACAGAAGAAAATATTCTGAAGAAATGAAACATACTTTAGAAAAACAAGAAAATTTATTTATTAAACAAGGTGAAATAATAAATATAGAAGTAGAAAATGGAAAAGTAAAATCAATTGAAACAAAAATACATGCAATTTATAATGTTAAATCAGTAGTAATTGCAACAGGTACATATTTAAAAGGAAAAATATTTATTGGAGAAAATTCATATGAGAGTGGTCCAGATGGAGTTTTTCCTGCAAATGAATTGTCTAATTGTTTAAAGAATTTAGGAATAGAAATGCAGAGATTTAAAACAGGTACTCCAGCAAGAGTAAATAAAAATAGTATTGATTTTTCTAAAATGGAAATTCAAGAAGGTGATGAAGAAATTATTCCATTTTCTTTTGAAACAAAAATAAAAAAAATAAATCAAGTACCTTGCTATTTAACATATACAAATGAAAAAACAAAAGAAATAATTAAATCTAATTTGCATCGCTCTCCATTATATAGTGGAAAGATAGAAGGTACAGGAACAAGATATTGTCCTTCTATTGAAGATAAAATAGTTAGGTTTGCAGATAAAGAAAGACACCAAGTTTTTATTGAGCCTATGGGATTAAATACAGAAGAAATGTATGTTCAAGGAATGTCTTCAAGTCTTCCAGAAGAGGTACAAATAGCTATGTATAGAACAATTGCGGGATTAGAAAATGTAGAGTTTACACGCCCAGCATATGCAATTGAATATGATACAATTCAAGCAACAGAATTAAAATTAAGTTTAGAATTAAAAAAAATAGATGGAATGTTTTTTGCAGGACAAATAAATGGCACATCAGGATATGAGGAGGCTGCTGCACAAGGAATTGTTGCAGGAATTAATGCAGCCTTAAAAATAAAAGATAAAAATTCATTAATATTAGATAGAACAGATGGATATATTGGGGTTTTAATTGATGATATTGTAATTAAAGCAACACATGAGCCATATAGAATGATGACTTCTAGATCTGAATATAGATTATTATTAAGACAAGATAATGCAGATTTAAGATTAACTGAAAAAGGATATGAAATAGGATTAATTAATAAAAAAAGATATAATAAATATTTAAATAAAAAAACAAATATAGAAAAAGAAATAAATAGATTAAAAAATACAAATGTAAAAAAAGAAGAAACAAATATATTTTTAAATAAAATTAATTCTTCAGAAGTAAATGGTTCAGTTAAATTAGCTGAATTATTAAAAAGAACAGAAATTAATTATAAAATGTTAGAAAAATTAGATATTAATAGACCTAAATTAAAAAAAGAAGAGTGGGAACAAGCAGAAATACAAATTAAATATGAAGGATATATAAAGTTGCAAGAAGAACAGGTAAATAAATTTAAAAAATTAGAAAATAAATTAATTCCAGAAAATATTAATTATAATAATATTTTAGGTATAAGACTAGAGGCTCGTCAAAAACTGGATAAGTTTAAACCAACATCTATAGGTCAGGCATCAAGAATTTCTGGTATTTCTCCTGCAGATATTTCTGTTTTATTAATTTATTTGAAAGAGGTAAAAAATAATGGATGAAATAGAAAATAAATTTAATTTATTTATGAATATATTATTAGAGTGGAATGAAAAAATAAATTTAACATCAATAATTGATAAAAAAGAAATAAAAGAAAAACATTTTGAAGATTCTCTTACTATTTTAAAATATATTAAAAATAATGATAAAATAATTGATGTTGGTACAGGGGCAGGTTTTCCGGGCATTCCATTAAAAATAAAAAATAATTCATTAAATATTACTTTATTGGATTCATTAAATAAAAGAATTAATTTTTTAAATGAGGTAATTAAATTATTAAATTTGGAAAATATTGAAACAATTCATGGACGAGCAGAAGATATTGCGCAAAATAATTTATATAGAGAAAAATATAATATAGCAGTAAGTCGTGCAGTAGCTCCATTAAATATATTATTAGAATATTTACTTCCTTTTGTAAAAATAGGTGGAATGGTTATTTGCATGAAAGGACCAAATTATCAAGAAGAATTAAATAATAGTAAAAATGCAATAAAAATATTAGGGGGAGAATTAATTAATATAGAAAAAATAAATTTTAATAATATGGAAAGAAATATAATATTATTAAAAAAAATAAAAACAACAAATAAAATATATCCAAGAAAATCTGGAACTCCAGAAAGGAAGCCATTATGATTGATTTACACATGCATACAAATTATATAGATGGTGAAGATAGTGTAATAGAAATTTTAAGAAAATGTGAAGAAATTAAATTAAATTTAATTTCTATTACTGACCATGATGTGTGTGAAGCATATAATGAATTAAAAAATATTAATATTAAAAATTATTTTTCTGGTAAAATAATTACAGGAATTGAATTAAATGCATTAATTAATAATAATAGAATAGAAATATTAGGATATAATTATGATTTAGATTATATTAATAATTATTTAAAAAATAAATATAAAAATAATCATGAAGAGGTAAAACAAATCTCTGAAATAAAACAAATGAAAAACAAATGTGAAAAATTAGGAATTAAAATAAATAATAAAGAATTTAATTTTAATAAAAAATGGTCATTTAGATTTATGCATGAATTAATAAAAGAAAATGAAGAAAATAAAAAATATTTTACAGAAGAAGAATGGAAAGATGTGCAAATATTTTATAGACAATGTTGTTATGACCCAAATGGAATATTAAATATTGACTATAGTGAATTTGTACCAGATATAAATGAGGTGATAGAAGTAATACACAATGCTGGTGGTAAAGCCTTTTTAGCACATTTATTTAGGTATAAAGAAACGGAAAAAGAGGCAAAAGATTTATTAAATAATATTGTTAAAAATACAAAAATAGATGGAATAGAATGTTTTTATAAGTGTTTTACAAAAGAACAACAATTATTTTTAGCCAATTTTTGTAAAAATAATAACTTATTAATTTCTGGTGGAAGTGATTATCATGGAGAAAATAAAAAAAATATAAAACTAGGAATAGATATTCCAAAAGAATTTACAAATTTTATTGACTTATTAACTGAAAAATCATAAAATAAATGTAGAAACTTAGGAGGAATACAAATGGGAAAAATAATAGCAGTTGCAAATCAAAAAGGAGGAGTAGGTAAAACTACTACATCCGTAAACTTAGCAGCAGAATTAGCAAAACAAGGAAAAAAAGTAGTATTAATAGATGCAGACCCACAAGGAAATGCAACTAGTGGTGTTGGCATAGACAAAAATATTGGATATTCTACATATGATGTTATTGTTAATGATGTAGAAATAGAAAACATATTAAGAAAGACAAATGTAAAAGGGCTAGAATTATGCCCATCAAATATACATCTAGCAGGAGCAGAAGTCGAGTTAGTTTCAATGATATCTAGGGAACAAAGATTAAAAATGCAAATAGATAAAATAAAAGATGATTATGATTACTTTTTTATAGACTGTCCACCATCTTTAGGAATGATAACTTTAAATGCATTTACAGCTTCAGATTCAGTATTAATTCCTATTCAATGTGAATATTATGCATTAGAAGGATTAGAACAACTGATAAATACAATTAAATTAGTACAAAGACATCTAAATAAAAGTTTAGAAATAGAAGGTGCAGTTCTCACAATGTATGATGCAAGGACAAACCTTGCGACTCAAGTTATAGAAGAAGTTAATCACTATTTTAAAGAAAAAGTATACAAAACAATAGTTCCAAGAAATGTAAAATTAAGTGAAGCACCTAGCTATGGATTGCCAATACACATGTATGATAAAACTTCTAAAGGTGCAAAATCATATGAAGATTTAGCAAGAGAATTTTTAGAGAGAAATGAGGGATAACAAATGACAAAAAATACAGGACTAGGAAAAGGTTTAAATGCACTATTTACAGAAGATGAAATGAATCCAAAAGAAGACGAAGAGATAGCAAAGGAATTAAAAATAACAGAGGTAGAGCCAAATAAAAATCAGCCAAGAAAGAGGTTTGACCAAGAAGCATTAGATGAATTAGCAGATTCAATCAGACAGTATGGAGTTTTACAACCTATTATAGTTTCTAAGAAGGAAAACTACTATGAAATTATAGCAGGAGAAAGACGTTGGAGAGCAGCAAAACTAGCGGGATTGTTTACTATACCAGCAGTTATAAGAGAAGATGATGAGAAGAAGAATAAGGAAATAGCATTAATAGAAAATATACAACGTGAAAATTTAAATGCAATAGAAAAAGCAAAGGGAATAAAACTTTTAATGGAAGAATATGGGTTAACACAACAAGAAGTAGCAGAAACTTTAGGTAAAAGTAGAAGTGGAGTAGCAAATTCTGTTAGAATGTTAAATCTAGATGAAAGAGTACAAGAATTATTATTACAAGGTAAATTGACAGAAGGACATGCTAAAATACTTCTAGGTGAAGAAGATAAAGAAAAACAATATAAAATGGCAATAGCAATAGTAGAAGGTGAAGGGACTGTAAGAGAACTAGAAAGAAAGATGACCAATAAAAAAGTAGTACTAAACAAAGAGCAAAGATATGAAGCTATATTTAAAGATATAGAAAATAGTTTTCAAAGTTTTTTTGGTACAAAAGTAAAATTAAATGCAGGTGCAAAAAGAGGGAAAATAGTTATAGAATATAATTCAAATGAAGATTTAGAAAGATTATTAGGATTAATAAAATAATGATACTAGTTAATAACTTTTCATACAAATAGCGGAAATGATGTATATTTTTTAAATATACATCATTGAAGTGAACTTTTATAAATTGTTTTAATTAGTAACTAAATAATTGCTAATGTATTGACAAGCAGTATTAAAATATGTTAATATAAATACTGTTACAAAAGAAGTAACAGTATCATTGGAGAGGTGGTCGAGTTGGTTTAAGGCACCAGTCTTGAAAATTGGCGTAGGTGTGAGCTTACCGTGGGTTCGAATCCCACCCTCTCCGCCAATTTTTTTTTATGGAGATGTACCCAAGTGGTTGAAGGGGGCGCTTTGCTAAAGCGTTAGGGTTCGTAAGGGCCGCGGAGGTTCGAATCCTCTCATCTCCGCCAATTTTAAAATCAGCATATGCACCACTAGCTCAGTTGGTAGAGCAGTTGACTCTTAATCAATTGGTCCGGAGTTCGAGTCCCCGGTGGTGCACCAGAAATACTTCTTTTGTAAGAAGTATTTTTATTTTTTTAGGAGCAAACTATGAGCAGTAATGAATTTATTACATATATAGAAGAAAATATAGATTTAATTAATGAAGCTTTAGAACTTAATTTAATGTTATATAAAAGCAATATGTTAGAAAATGCAAATAAAATACTAGATTATTTTAATGTATTTTTAGAATGTTCAGAAGGTGGAAAAAGAATAAGACCAGTACTTACTATGCTAGGTTATGAGATGTTTGGAGGTAAAAGACCAGAGAAAGTTTTTGATGTGGCAATAGCTTTTGAAATATTTCAGACTGGAATTTTAATGCATGATGATATAATAGATAAAAGTGAATATAGAAGAAATAAAAAATCTGGATATATGAAAATGGGAGGAGACCATTTTGCTATTTCTCAAGCAATATGTTTGGGGGATTTAGGATTTCCATTAGCAAATAAAGCTATTATAGATTCGGACTTTGAAGAAAACATCAAAGTAAGAGCATTGAAAGCTTTAAATGATACTTTCTATAATACAATCACAGGAGAAATAATAGATATTGACTTATCTAAGTTTTCTACAAAGAATGAACAAGACATAATAGATATGTACACATTGAAGACAGCATATTATACAATTATTGGACCTATGCAAGTAGGAGCAATATTAGCAGGGGCAACAGAAGAACAATTAAGTCAAATTGAAGAGTTTGGAAAACTAGTGGGAGTAATGTTTCAAATACAAGATGATAAGCTAGGAATATTTGGAGATGAAAAAAACATAGGAAAGTCAAATACTTCTGATATTAAAGAAGGAAAAAATACAGTATTAAGTTTATACACTTTTAATAATTCAAATAAGGAACAAAAAGAAATATTAAAAAAAATATATGGAAAAAATGAAGAAATATCTTCTGAAGAATTAAATATAATTAGAAAAATATTTGAGGAAACAGGTTCTAAAAAATATGCAGAAGATTTAATAAATAAAAATTTTATTAAATCACAAGAAATGCTTAATAAATTTAAAATAGTGCAAAAAAAGAAGGAAATAGTAGAAGATATGTTAAAATACTTAATAAATAGAGATAAATAGAATAAATAGGAATTATTATGCTTAATTTATATGTAATAATAATTTGACTCTCCACTTAATTATTTATATAATAACTAAGTGGAGGTTTTTTATGAAATATAAATTAAGCATAATAATTCCTATTTATAATGTTGAAAAATATTTAGAATTTACATTACAATCTATTTTAAAGCAAACAATAGGACATGAAAATTTACAAGTAATAATGGTAGATGATTGTTCAACAGATAATACAAAAAAAATTATTAATAAATACACAAATAAATACTCTAATTTTCAAAGTGTTTTCTTAAAAGAGTGTAGTAAAGTTGCAGGTAAACCTAGAAATGAAGGGCTTAAACTAGTAGAAGCAGAGTTTGTAATGTTCACAGATGGTGACGATTTCTATGATGAAAAAGCATGTGAAACTATGTATAATGCTATTAATAAATATGAAGCAGATATGATTACTGCTAATTATAATAATGCAGACCAAGATGGAGTAAAATGGGAAAACCCAATATTTAATAAAAATGATTTTAAAACATTTTTATTAAATGACATAGAATTTACCAAATCATTTTTTGTTTTAAATTCCTCTGTATGTAATAAAATATTTAGAAATGCATTTATTAAAGAAAATAATATAAAATTTTTAGAAGGAGTTCCTGGAGAAGATGCATTTTTTACATTTTCATATTTTTTAAAATCAAAAAAAGTATATTATATAGAAGATATAATTTATTATTACAGAAATAGGAGTGCATCACATGATTCAGTTTCTTGGAATTGTAGTAAGAATTATTTTAATGGAATAAATATATCATATAAAGCTTTATATGAAGTATTTACAAGTGCAGGAAGATTGGATTATTATAGATATTTTTATTCAAAAAGTTTAACATATATGATTTATAAATTTATTGATTCAACATTAATAACAAATGAAGATAGAAAAGAAATATTAAAAGAAATGTCTTGGTTTTATGAAAAAAGCAAATTATTAGATGTGGTTCCAGTACAAGAATCTTTAAAAATATTAATAGAATTAATAATAAATAAAAAATATGATGAAGCAATAGATGTTTGTATAATAATAAAAGAATTAAGAGAATTTATTCCAAAAGAATTAAGAGAAAAAATGTCAAAACCAAAAGAAATATTTTATAAAAAAATATAAATAATAAATATTAAATAAATTATAAAAAATAATTAATATTTTTATTTTTTATTAAAGTATTTAATAATATAACTGGAAACTGTTTACATAAAAATCGAAGACACATCATAGCAACAGAAAAAAAAGAAAAGTCTTTTTAATGAGTTTACAAATGACAACATGGGAATAAATAGTAATACTAATAAAGGTATAGAAAAAATTAAAATATCAAAAAAACACAAAAAAAAGAAAAAAATCCTAAATCGAATGTGAGAGTAGGGTTGCAGAGAGTTTTATTACATGCAAAAAATGATAGAAACTCTGTTTTTACTAGGGAATACTAAAGAAATAATGAAAGCTATGATACTAGCTAAATTACAGAATAGTAATAGAATAGAAAATTGTTTAAAGTATTCTGTAAAATCAGGAAAATAAAAATAAAATTTGATGCTTACAAATACATATATAACAATAATAATGTAAGAAAACCTACGGTAAGTAGGTGCATGGAGAGATATAAATTAAAATGTGCTAAATAAGTTTGAAAATTAATACTTATAGTACTAGGGTATCAATAGGTACAATTAATTTTACAAACATATGTCAAGCGACAAAATTAGTGAGTGTTACAAAATAACTACAAATAAAAAAGTTTACAAAAGAACTATACCTAATTATTGACGGGTTGAAATAAATAAAAAAAAAGAAATTAAAAAAATAAAGTTTAGCAAAATAATTTAATAAATTTTATTTTTAACAAATAAAAAAGATAAATTAATAAAATAAATAAACTTAAATAATAATTAAATATAAATTAAAAACTATTATTTGAAATTAATTAAATATAAATAAGAAAATAAATTTAAAAATGAAATTAAAATGAAATTAAAATGATTTTAAATAAAAAATAATTTTTAAAAATAGATTTAAATAACAAAATAAAAAAATAAAGTATATAAAAAATAAAAAAATAAATCTATTTAAATAAAAAAACAAAAATTTAAATAAGTAAAGATAGTAGTTTCATGTGAAAGAAAAAATGTGTGTTGTGCACAAGGGGAAGTATACATAAAATTGGGGATTGTGAAAAGATAAATAATAGTTATACAAAAATCTGAATATTTGTGATACAAGAAATTATAAATATATTTTTTGAAAATTAAATCACTAAAATCAAATGGTTGAAATTTCTATAAAAAAATTATAAAGTTAATAAAAAACAAAAAATATAAAAAATGAAAAAGCATTATATCTTAACAGAGAGTAACATTACATGGAAATGGCAAACAAGATGAAATACTTATTTTACTAGGGAATACTGATGGTTTACCAATAAGCGCTGAAATAACTAGCATACAGCTTCATTAATGGAAAATAATGCATTGATTAAGCACTAATAAATACTCTGAAAAAGCAAAGAAAAATTAACAAATTTAGGTTAATATATGAGTTGAGAACTAATGGTAGCAAACAAAGGATTGCACTACACTGGGATGAGCTTACGTAGAGTAGAAAAAAATTACACACAAACATTTTGAAATATAAAGTCGAAAAAATAAATGGTTTTGAAAGTTTAGGGTGTCAAGGATTATAAGTTTTTTTACAAAAATATTTCAGCAAAAGAATTGTATAGATTGTTACATATAAGTTACAACAAGAATTGGTTAACAAAATAGGGGTACCATATTATGGCTGGGTTAATATTGAGATTACAAACACAAGTAAATGCATAATAATATAACTTTAATTTCTTTTTCAACAAATTAAATAAAATAAAAAATAAATAATTATTATATTTAATTATTTATTTTTTATTTTATTTATTATTTATTGGTAAAATATTTTAATAATTGAATTATTTGTTTTATTTTTAAATTATTAATACATTTAATTAAGTGAATTAATAAATTTAATTAATTATTTATTTTAATTTAATTAATTCTTTTTCATTAATAATATTTTTATTATTATTTAATTTAATATTATTATTTTTTTCTAAATTATCTTTTGCAACAGCCATTAATAATTTAATTCTATTTATTTGATTAGAAGCACTTGCACCTGGGTCATAATCTATAGGTGCAATATTTGATTCTGGAAACATTTTTCTCATTGTTTTTATTACACCTTTACCAACTACATGGTTTGGAAGACAAGCAAAAGGCTGTACACAAATAATATTAGGAATATCATTTTCAATATATTCAACCATTTCAGCAGTTAAAAACCAGCCTTCTCCAGTTTGATTTCCAATAGATAAAATATCAGACACTTTTTCTTCTAAATGCCATATATCACAAGGTGGTAAATAATTTTTCTTAGAATTTTCTAAAGCGATTTTATAATCTTTTTCAAAAATAGTAATTAATTTTAAAGCAAGATTAAATATTTTAGCTTTTAATTTATCTTTTCCTAAAAGTTTATTAAAAGTTATTTTATGTGTTGCCATAAATTTAACAAATCCCATAAAATCAGGTAAAATTACTTCTGCACCTTCTTCTTCTAATAAATCAACTACAAAATTATTACCAAATGGATGATATTTAATTAAAATTTCGCCAACTACTCCAACCTTTGGTTTATTTATTTGTGGGTGTAATTCAATTTTTTCAAAATTATTTACTATTTCATATATACTATTTTTAAATACCTTATTATTAGATTTCACAATTAATTTTTTACATTTTTCCATCCATATATCAAAAAGTTTTTGAGTTTCCCCTTTATTTATTTCATAAACTCTATTTTTAGCAAGCATTTTTTGAAGTAAATCACCATATACCACAGACTTAAGAATTTTATCAAATAGTGGTATTGTTAGCTTAAATCCAGGCATTTTTTCCATTCCAGCAACATTAAAAGAAATAACAGGAATATTAGGAAACCCTGCATCTCTAAGAGCTTTTCTAATAAATCCAATGTAATTAGTAGCACGACAACCTCCACCAGTCTGAGAAATAATAAGTGCAGTTTTATTTAGGTCATATTTACCAGATTGTAAAGCTTCTATCATTTGCCCTGTTACTAATAAAGAAGGATAACATGCATCATTATTTACATATTTTAAGCCTATTTCTACAGTTTTAGGTGTACATTCTCTTAAAAGCTCAACTTTATATCCAGAAGAATTAACAGCAGCTTCTAAAAGTTCAAAATGAATAGGAGCCATTTGAGGAATTAATATAGTATAATCTTTCTTCATTTCTTTTGTAAAAATTACTCTTTCTGATTCATAGTTTCCAGAAGAAGATACTATTTTATTTTCTAATCTTTTATTTAAGCTTGCAAGTAAAGAACGAATTCTAATTCTTACAGCACCTAAATTGTTAATCTCATCTATTTTAATTAATGTATACATTTTGTTAAAGCTAGATAATATTTCTTCTACCTGGTCTGTAGTAACAGCATCAACACCACATCCAAAAGAATTAAGTTGTACTAATTCTAAATTGTCATTTTTACCAACAATATCAGCAGCAGAATAAAGCCTTGCATGGAACATCCATTGGTCTACTACTCTTAAAGGACGTTTTGCTTCACCTAAATGAGAAATGCTATCTTCAGTAAGAACAGAAAGACCTAAACTTGTAATCATAGTATCTATTCCATGATTAATTTCTGGGTCTATATGATAAGGGCGCCCAGCAAGAACAATAGCTTTTAAATTATTATCTTTTAAATATTGTAAAGTTTCTTCACCTTTTTTGTGAATATCTTCTCTTACTTTTAAATGCTCATTTTCTGCTAATGTAGCAGCATTTAAAAGTTCTTCTTTAGTAAAATTGTATTCCTTAAATTCATCTAGTTCTAAAATTTGTTTAACTAATTTCTTTGTTTCCAAAGGTAGGAAAGGATTTATAAATTTAACACCTTTTAAATCTTCAACATTATTTTTTATAACTTCTGAATAAGAAATAACTATTGGACAATTATATGTATTTTCTGCTTTTTCATATTCTTTTCTAGAATAAGGTATACATGGATAAAATATAGTTTTAACACCTTTTTCTATTAAACTTACAATATGTCCATGAGCAAGTTTAGCAGGGAAACATACAGATTCAGATGGCATAGATTCCATACCTTTTTCATATGTTTTTCTTGAACTTTTTTCTGATATTTCTACCTTAAAACCTAAGTTTGTGAAGAAAGTAAACCAGAAAGGATAATCTTCATACATATTTAATATTCTAGGAATACCAATTGTTCCACGAGGGGCATCTTTCTCATTTAAAGCAACATAATTGAATAATCGTTCATATTTATATTTATAAAGATTAGGTAATTTAATATTATCAGATACTACTCCGTGAGCCTCTTTCACATCTATTGCCAGATATAAATTTTCTACTGTTATTAAATTTATTTATAGTTAAAAGACAATTGTTTTCACAGTTTTTACATCTAGTATGAGTTACTTCTATTTGTAAGGCATCTAATTCATCTGGTTTTAATATTTTAGAATAATATTCCATATCTTTATTTGCTTCATATTGTTCTTTTGCGAGGATTGCTATTCCATATGCACCCATAAGACCTGAAATGTCTGGTCTTATAACTTCTTTTCCAACTACTAGTTCAAAAGCACGAAGAATAGCATCATTATAAAATGTTCCACCTTGAACAACAATATGCTCACCTAAAGTACTTGTATCTCTAACTTTCATAACTTTTTGAAGTGCATTTTTTACAACAGAATAAGAAAGTCCAGCAGAAATATCTCCTATACTGTAACCTTCTTTTTGTGACTGCTTTATTTTAGAATTCATGAATACAGTACATCTTGAGCCAAGGTCTACAGGCTTTTTTGACTTTAATGCTTCTTCTACAAATTCTTCTATTGAAATATTTAAGCTATTTGCAAATGTTTGAATAAAAGAACCACATCCTGAAGAACATGCTTCATTTAGCATTATGTTATCAATGATATTTCCTTTCATTCTTATGTATTTCATGTCTTGACCGCCAATGTCTACAATGCTTGTAACTTCTGGTAAAAATTCACTTGCTGCTCTATAATGTGCAATAGTTTCAATTTCTGTCAAGTCCACATTTATAGCGGTTTCTATCAATTTTTCTCCATATCCAGTTACTCCAGAAAATCTGATTTTTACATTAGCAGGCAAAACTTTATAGAGCTCTTTTATCATTTCTATAACACTTTTTATTGGATTACCCTCATTACTTCTATATAGTGAATAAAGAAGGTTAGAATCTCTATCAATTAAAGCCAATTTTGTTGTAGTAGAACCTGCATCTATTCCTAAAAAACAGTCACCTGTATAATCTTTTAACTCTAGTCTTTTAACTTTAGCTTTTTCATGTCTTTTTTTAAATATATCTAAATCCTTAGAACCATTAAACAACAGTTCTAAAGGTAAGCTACTTGTATCATGAGAATTTTTCAAAACTTCTATTTTATCAAATAATTCATCAGCAGAAATTGAGATACTGTTGATAGAATCAAGTGCAGCTCCTTTTGCAACTAATAAGTGAGATTCATCAGGAACAATTATTTCATCTTCCTTTAATCCTAAAGTTTGAATAAATCTTTCTCTAAGCATTGGAAGATAATTTAAAGGACCTCCTAAAAAAGCCACATTACCTTTTATAGGTCTACCACATGCAAGACCACTAATTGTTTGATTTACTACTGCTTGAAAAATAGAGGCAGCAATATCTTCTTTATTCGCACCTTCATTTATAAGTGGTTGAATATCAGTTTTAGCAAAAACTCCACAACGAGAAGCAATAGGATAGATTGTTTTATAATTTTTAGCAAGTTCATTTAATCCGAGAAGTATCTGTGTTAAGCAATGCTGCCATTTGGTCTAGAAAAGCACCAGTACCCCCAGCACAAGTACCATTCATTCTTTGTTCTATAAAATCATCAAAATAAATTATTTTAGCATCTTCTCCACCTAATTCTATAACAACATCTGTAGATGAAATATATTTTTCAACAGCTTTTTTACAAGAAATAACTTCCTGAATAAATGGTAATTCCAAAAATTTTGCAACAGTCAATGCACCAGAGCCAGTCAACCCAAGAGTAAATCTTGAAGTGTTGAAGTTTTCTCTTAATGAATTTAGCACAGAACAAACTGTATTTTTAGCATCAGAATAATGTCTTGTATAATCTCTATATATTGTTTCTAATTTATTGTTCATTACAACAATTTTAACTGTAGTAGAACCAACATCTAGTCCTACATGTAATAATTCAGCCATAAAAATCTCCTTCTGGACAAAGAAAAAAACCTTATCCTAAGACATATTCTATACGGAAATAAGGCTTTTGTCAATTGATAATATTGGAAACTGACTACATAGTAATTACAAATCTAAAAATAAACCAATAATGTAATGCACTGCCAAGCATAACAAATAAATGAAAGATTTCATGAAACCCAAAATATTTGTTAATTAATGGTTCTAAAACATGACTTGTATTAATATTATGTAACAACAAATTTTAAGGAGGTTTTTATGAAAAATAAAAAAGTTTTTATTATGGTAGCTATAGTAATACTCATAATAATATCAATATTCAGTTGGTTAAATTATGAAAAAAGTGGTGAGGAAGATTTTGTAGATTATACCCCAGCTGAGGAATTAGGAGAAGAGCAGTTAAGGAATACAATGATAACATTATATTTTAAAAGTAAAGATAAATTTGAATTAGCGTCTGAGACTAGACTTATTGATGCGACTATGTTAATAGAAAGTCCATATGATACATTAATTAACTTTTTAATTTCAGGACCTAAATATGATATGTTAGAACCTTTAATGCCAGAAAATGTGATGCTAAATTCTACAAGGCTTGAAAATGGAGTGCTACATGTAGACATAGAAGGAGAACTTTCTGAACTGGCAATAGAATCTATAGTTTGTACATTGTCTGAACTAAAGGAAGTAAATGAAGTAAAAATAGAAAATTTTCATTAAGTTATTTCTTCCACTCTCTTAAAGCTGAAATCAATCTTACTCTTTTAGTTCCTTGTTTGAAACAACATATAAATTTTTCAACTTCTTTTAAGGACTTCATAAATTTTTGTGCATCATTTATTTTTTTGTCAGACATGGTAAACTCCTTTACATAACAATATATTTAATATATAATATGCGAAGGAGTTTATTATGGATAATGAAAGAATAGATGATTTACAATTAAATGGATTACAAATAATTCAAAATATAAATGAGTTCTGTTTCGGAATTGATGCTGTGTTACTTTCAGATTTTGCAAGTGAAATAAAACCAAAATCAAATGTAATTGATTTATGTACAGGAACAGGTATAGTTGCAACTCTTCTTTGTGAGAAAACAAAATTAAATAAAATCATTGGTGTAGAAATCCTAGAAAACATGTGCGAAATGGCTAAGCGAAGCATAAAGCTTAATAAATTAGAAGGCAAACTTTCTATAATAAATGAAGATGTAAAAAACATTGATAAAATATTAGATAATAATTTTTATGATGCAATTACTGTAAATCCACCATATAAAAAAGTAAATACAGGCATTGTAAATGAGAGCGAAAATATGGCAATTGCTAAACATGAAGTTAAATGTAATTTAAATGATATTATTAAAGTATCTGAGAAGCTTTTAAAAAAAGGTGGAAGTTTTTATATGGTACATAGACCAGATAGATTGTCAGATATAATTTGTGAATTAAGAGAATATAAATTAGAGCCTAAAGTAATTAAATTTGTATATTCAAATGATAATAGTAATGCAAAACTTATTTTAATAAAAGCGACAAAAGGTGGAAAAACTTTTTTAAAAATAGAAAATCCAATATATATGAACAAGTAAAGAGCAAATATAGACTTAAGTAGAAGGTTTTATAAAAAAGAAAGATTCAACAGCCCTTTGAGGTACATGGATTACTCCTTGTGTTTTCCGAACTTTCTTTTTTATAAAACCTTCTACTTAATTGTCATTCTTAGTTATATTACTGTATTTTAGCTATTTGTTCTGCACATTTACTGCAAACTGTTTTTTCTTTGTATATAGATAATTTCTTTGAACTACCACAGAAAACACAATTTGGTTCATATTTTTTTAATATTATTGATGAACCATCAACATAAATCTCAATAGGATCTTTCTCGTTGATATCAAATTTATTTCTTAATTCAATAGGTAAAACTACTCGCCCAAGTTCATCTACTCTTCTAACTATCCCAGTTGATTTCATAAAATCTCCTCCTTATAAATTAAATGTTGCGACATTATTCGATAAATTTACTACATATATATTACCATATTTAAAGGCATTGGTCAATAAAAAAGTAAAAAATTTCCTATTTTTGAAAAAGAGCATATAAAATTATATTAAAGAATACAATTATTTAGGAGGAAACAAGCATGCTAAATATATTGTGGCCTATATTTATAATAATATCTTTTACCTATTCAATTATCACAGGAAAAGTAGAAAGTCTAAATAATGGAATTTTTGAATCTGCTAAAAGTGCAGTAGAACTTTCCTTAAGTTTGCTTGGAACAATTTGTTTGTGGAATGGAATAATGAAAGTAGCATCCAAAACTAGTTTAATAACAAAATTAAATAAACTTATAAAACCATTAATGAAAGTGTTATTTCCTGAGGTAGGTGTAAACAGTAAAGCATATGAAGAAATGTCAATGAATATTGTTGCAAATATATTAGGGTTAGGTAATGCTGCAACTCCAATGGGATTAAAAGCAATGCAAACTTTACAAAAGGAAAATAGAAAAAAAGATACTCTTTCTAATTCGATGGTAATGTTTATAGTGTTAAATACTGCATCTATACAATTAGTACCTACCACAGTCATAGCAATTATGTCTCGGTATGGGCTCTAAAAACCCAATGATAATATTGGTACCCGTATGGATTGCGACAATAATTGCAGCTATAGCAGGAATAGCAATTACTAAATTGTTTATTAACAAGGAGAAAATATAATATGGAATCTATAAATTACATATCTAAAGCAGTGATTGCTTTAATAATTTTAATAATTGTATTATATGGACTAAAAGAAAAAATTAATGTATATGATGTTTTTTTAGAAGGAGCTAAAGAAGGAATAGAAATAGTAATAAAAATATTTCCTGCACTTATAGCTATATTTTTTGCAGTGATTGCTTTAAGAACATCTGGAATATTAGAAATAATAATAAATATAATTTCTCCTATTACAAATTTACTACAAATTCCAAAAGAAATTATGCCACTTGCATTATTAAGACCAATATCAGGAAGTGCATCAATAGGTGCTGCCACTGACATATTTAAGACATATGGGGTAGATAGTACAATAGGGTTAATTGCAGCAACAATAATGGGGTCAACAGAAACAACATTTTATACAATTGCAGTTTATTCTAGTGCAATTGGTGTAAAAAAAACAAGATTTGTTTTAAAGGCAGCATTGATTGCAGATATTGTTGGAATGCTTGCGTCTGTAATAATTTGGCGATTTATGTCGTAAAGTTTTTGTTGACATATTATGGAAATGATGGTATTATGAGTACAGGTGATTAAATGATACTTAAAATAATAATTTTAATTCTTATGTATTTTATTTTCAAAAAGATAGTAATAAAAATTTTTTCGAAAATATTAATTCAAAAAATCTCTTAGACTTTAATCTTGTAGAGGAAAGTACACTAAACTTAAATCTTTAACCATAAGCCCCAGATATTATTTAAAACATGAATTTTAAACTAGTCTTGGTATTTTAGCAGTAACTCCTACTTTCTATAAAGTAACTTTCCTCTACAGAGCCCCCCGGGTTATATAGATATAATTTTGCTACATTCAGAACGACTTGCTACACACAAATCTATAGAATTTGCAGTGTAATTACTTTTTGATAACTCTTCTAAAATAGTTTCTCTTGCAAGTTCAGGGAAATTATTTTCTTTACTAAGATGTCCTAAAACTACACTTTTTAAACCAGAATGTATTAAAGAAGAAATTACCTGACCTGCATTATAATTTGAAAGATGCCCAGTAGGTCCTGCAATTCTTTTTTTTAATATGTATGGATATGATGAACATTTTAATACTTCTGGATCGTAATTTGATTCTAACAACATAAAAGAACTACCTTCTAAATGACTCATAATTTTTGTATCTACATGACCTAAATCAGTTGCTATACTAATTTTAGAATCTCCATTGTATATATTAAATCCGCAAGGGTCTGCTGCATCATGAGGTATTGAAAATGGTAAAATTTCTATATCTTTAATTTCAAACTTTTCATATGGAACAAACAACTCTCCAGGATTTATAGGTAATTTATCCCAAGTTTTATAAGTTGCATATGTAGGTATGTTATATTTTTTAGAAATTGCTTTAAGACCTTTAATATGGTCAGTATGTTCATGAGTTACGAGGATTGCATCAATATTTTCTAATGAAATATTAATAGATGCTAGTCCTTCATTTATTTTCTTCATACTCATACCAGCATCTATTAATATTTTAGCATTATCAGTTTCAACAAATAAACAGTTTCCAGAACTGCCACTATACAAACTACAAAAATTTATCATTAGTATTCCACCCTTTGTATATTTGCTCCTAACTCTTTAAACTTTGCTTCTATTTTTTCATAACCTCTATCAATATGTTCAAGATTATGTATTTCAGTTATACCATTTGCAATAATTCCTGCAATAATAAGTGCTGCACCAGCTCTTAAGTCTGTGGTACAAACAGGTGCACCATTTAATTTTTCTACACCTTCAAAAACAGCGCTCTTACCTTGAGGCGTGATTTTTGCACCCATTTTATTTAATTCTTCAGTGTATTGAAACCTAGAATCCCAGATACCTTCATTTATTATGCTTGTGCCATTAGCTACAGAAAGAACAACACCCATTTGAGGTTGAAGGTCTGTAGGAAACCCAGGGTATGGCAATGTTTTTATAGTAGCCTTACCAGGACGATCATCACACCAAACACGTAGTTTATCTCCATTTGCATCAACACTTCCACCTATTTCAATGATTTTTGCAGTAATTGATTCTAAATGTTTTGTAATACAATTAGTAACTAAAATATCACCTTTAGAAGCAATTGCAGCAAGCATAAAAGTTCCAGCTTCTATTTGGTCAGGAACAACAGAATAAGATGTGCCCCCATTTAATTTTTCTACACCATTTATTTTAATAACATCAGTACCTGCACCACGAACATCAGCCCCCATTGTATTTAAAAAATTTGCAAGGTCAACTATATGAGGTTCTTTTGCAGCATTATCTATTATTGTTGTACCTTCTGCCAAAACTGCAGCAAGAATAACATTTATAGTAGCACCCACCGAAACAACATCCATGTAAATAGAAGTACCTTTAAGTCTAGAAGAAGCAGTAGCATTTATATTACCTTCTTTTACTTCAACAGTTGCACCTAAAGCTTCAAATCCTTTAATATGTTGGTCTATAGGTCTTGCACCTAAATTACAACCACCTGGTAAACCAACTTGAGCACCACCTTTTCTACCTAATAAAGAACCTAATAAATAATAAGACGCTCTGAATTTTCTAGTTTCTTCAATTGGTGCTATTGAATTAGGAATATCACGAGTATCTATTTCAATTTCATGATTATTTTTAAAAGTAATTTTAGCACCAAGTAACTGTAAGATTTCACAATATGATTGTACATCACTTATATCTGGCAAATTATCTATAGTACAAATTCCATCTATTAAAAGAGTAGCAGGCAAGATTGCAACTGCAGCATTCTTTGCACCACTAATACTTACTTCACCCTTTAGAGGAGTACCTCCAGTAATGACTAATTTTTCCAATTCTATTACCCCCACAATTAAGTTAACCTATATATATCATAAAAGAATATATAATACAAGTATAGAAATTATATATTTTTTCAACTCATATATTACAAATAGTTTACAAATAAAATACATTTTATCGAAACTAGATTATTAAAGGTACTTAATATGATATTATGAAAGATATTAATATGTATTTAGGGAGGATATACAAATGACAAAAAAAGAAAATATTTATGGCATTACTAAAAATTTACTTCTTAGTTTATTTGTTATGCTAGCTTTTATTATTTTATTTACAGCAAAATCATATGCAGCAGTTGAAGTAACAAGAGATATTTATGAAGAAAGCGGAAGTATGAAATTTAATTTTACAGGGTTGGAATTAGATATAACACATGAATATGAGTTTGGATTTACAAAAACAGCAGAAGAAGCAGTTGCAAAATGGTATGAAATAACAGAGTATACAGATAGTACAGCAATAATAGATTTAAAAATAAAAACTGGCTTAATTGTGCAACCTCAAATTGAAACTGTTATGCAAGAGGTTGATACAGGATATATTACTATAAGAGATAAAACAGATAGCAGCATAGTTGAAGCGGCATATGGTGTAAATTTGAAAGTACCATACCTAAGACTAGCAGAAAATGGCTTGTTGACTGAAAATCAAGAATTTGGACTTTCTGGTTTTTCGCTTAAGCTATATGGAGACTATAACAAGGCAAATTATCAATATATAAAAATAACAGATGAAAATATTATAAATGAATATAAAAAAATAAAAGAAGAAGATAAAAGCATTTATGAATTAGAAAAGATGTTAACAACAACTCTTCCAAGTGATAATTGGACCAAATGGTATTTTTGGAGCACATTTTTTAGCAGTGGATATCCACAAGGAAGAATAAAGACACCAGAATCTGGGTTATATTATTTGTGGATGCAGTTTACAGGAGAGAATACAAAAGAGGTTTATGGATACATTATAGTAGACAATTTAGTGCCAGAAATTTCTGTAGAAAGTATTTCACTACCTTCAACAAAAACTGTTGAAGTAGGAAAAACAATAACATTAACACCAACATTTAACCCATCAAATGCTACAAATAAAATTGTAACATGGAGCTCAAGCAACGAAGAAGTAGTAACAGTTAATAATGCAGGAGTGGTTACAGGAGTGAAAGTAGGTACATCAGTAATTACAGTTACTACACAAGATGGAAATAAAGTAGCAATATGTACAGTGGCTGTGACAACAGCAAACTCAAATAATGCTAATAATGCAAATAATAACAGTTCTTTAAACAATATAAAAGATAATACAATAGCACCAGGTAAATTACCAGAAACAGGAGTTCCTATAACAATTGCATTAGCAATATCTTTGTTGACATTAATTGGTATAGTATCATTTTTAAAGCATAATAAGTTCAAAGGGATATAATTTGAAGAATAAAAATTAAGTCCAAGATTATTTTTATAATAAGCTTGGACTTAAACTTTATTTCTTAGCAGTAAAAGTTTTCATATTTTGAAACAATTCAACTATTTTAAATTTAAACTTCATTTCGTTACTATCAGAAGAAATTAAAGAATATTCTTCACTAGATAAAGTTCTCTCTAATTCTTCTTTAGATTCATCAGGAACAATTCCAGAACTTACATCTACAAAACATAGTGGAGGAAACATCACACACCACCAATTTTTACCTTTAGCTTCTCCGATTTCTATACAAACACCATCATATAGACCTGCAGGTAAAGATATGTCTCCATAAGTTTTAGTAGGAAAATAAAAATTATCAATATTTAAATTAACATCATAATCAAATCCATTTTCTATAACTGTATTTTTAGCAACCTCTATAATAGACGATTTATTCTCTTCTATTAATTTTCTCATTTCTTCCTTATTAGTAGTGTCACTTGCAATAGAATTTACATATTTTAAAACATTATCACGTACGATGTATTTTAATCTTTGGTCAGCTTCACTATCACTATTAGCAAGAACATGTAATCTAAAAACTGTATTAGAAATATCAGTTGAAATTGCATTAACATATGCATCAGCTGAAACGAAAATAAATAACAATAAAAGTAAAATTACCAATACATATTTTATTAATTTTTCCATAAATTCACCTCTTAACTTAATTATTGGCAGTATAAAAAAAATTATACAAAAAAGATAAAAAATATATTGACATATTTGTAATAAAATGGTAATATTTACCAGTAGAGGGGTTGAGTGAGTGGGCGAAAACAAAGTAAATATCAAGAAAATTTGTAGTTTGTATGTGAGCGAGTGGCATTTAGTTACAATGATTCTTCCATACATTGTTAAAAACAAAAAAGAGAAAATTATTACAATATTAGAAGAAGATTTAACAAAATATATGAACACACTATTAGATAGCATAAATATAAAAGAAGAAGACAAAAAAAGGGTAAGAGATATTAGGTGGAAAAAAAGCAAATTAAATATGGAAATAATAAATGAAAATATAATTGTTATGGTTAATGGCAGTGCAGAATTTATAGAAAAAACAAATGCAAAATTAGAAATATTAGCAAAAAACAATAAAAATAAAACAATTAAAGTGATTAATTGTTTTGAAGTACCAGAAGGTAAAAATATACAAGGCATATTAAGTAACTATACAACAGTACTTAATACAAGTGGGGAAAGAGATGTAAATGAGGTTTTTGATGTGGTAAATAATTGACTAATACTAAAAATGGAATCACAAAATATGTGGTTCTGTTTTTAAAAATAAATTGACAAATAAAAAGATAAAGAATAATATAACAATAATAAGTATTTAATTAAAATATAAAGATGAGAAAGAAAGGAAAAATATTTTATGAGAAGAACAAGAGAAAACAAAGGTGTGACATTAATAACATGGGTAATAACAATAATAGTATTACTAATATTAACAAGTATAGCTTTAATAATATTATTTGGGAGTAAAGGAATAATAAAAGAGCAAGAAGCAGAAGAAATGCCAATGAATGAACAAAAAAATTTAAATTATGTAGAAAATTACTTGGATGATTATTCAAGTGGAACAAATTCAAAAATATTAGAAGAAAAAATGACAAAGGCAGAAATACAAGGAGATAAGAATAGCTTGTCTGATGTAGTAGATGGAGTACCAATACCAAAAGGTTTTACAGTAAGTACAGTATCAAGCGAAAACACAAAAGATGGAGGGCTAGTAATAAAAGATTCAAGTGGAAATGAATTTGTATGGGTGCCAGTGAGAGATTTAGATGCAGATGGAACAAGAGATGGGACAAATTATGATCAACAATTTGGAAGAAGATTATTTGGACGCTCAGAACAATTAGGAGGAACAGTTCCAACAGCAGATGAATGGACAGAAAATATTGAAGAAAATGCCCTGGATTTAATACAAAGTGTAGAGGAATATGGAGGATTTTATATAGCAAGATATGAGGCAAGTTATGAAGAGGGAAAGGCAGTGAGTAGACCATCAACAACAGCACTTACAACAGCATGGACACCTACTAATGGAAGGCTGTGGAATAATATATCACAATTAGATGCAATAACAGCATGTGAGTCTATGTATGGAGATGAAGCAAAAGTAAAATCTCACTTACCATATGGGGCTGAATGGGATAGCATATTACAATGGTTTAAACAAACAAAGTTTAGCAATAGTGATGCACCTATAGGATATGATAGTACAAGCTGGGGAAATTATTATAATGCTTCATTTGCATATGGACCAAGCTCAACACAAAAAGATTCATATACAATGACGTTAATAGATACAGGGAGTACAGAATATACAAAAGTAAATAATATATATGACATTACAGGAAATTCATATAAATGGACACAAGAAAAATATGGTACAGGAACAGGTCGTGCTTGTCGAGGAGGTGGTTCCTACAACGACGGCAGCTACAGTCCAGCAGCTTATCGTGACAGTGGTTCCGAGACTGGCAGCGGTAGCGACATTGGGTTCCGCCCTGCGATTTACATTAAATAGCCTTATATTATGGTTCAAATGTAGCATGCAATATCTTAACAGGTATAGCGTGTTTTTTTATGTGCTTTAAAAGGATTAAAATAACAAATATAGAACTAATATGCTATATGCAAAACATATGTAAAGCAAGCTAATGGAGAACTATGTGAACACAGATTCAATAAATAATTGACTAATACTTTTTTCTGTTATATTATATGGGAAAAAGGAGGATATATATGAGTGACTTAACATTAGTTATTATGGCTGCTGGTATGGGTAGCAGATTTGGTGGACTAAAACAAATAGAACCAGTTGGACCAAATGGAGAATTTATCATAGACTATTCAATCTATGATGCAAAAAGAGCAGGATTTAACAAAATAGTATTTATTATTAAAGAAGAAAATTATGATTTATTCAGAGACACAGTAGGAAAAAGAGTAGAAAATGAAATAGAAGTAGAATATGTTTTCCAAAAAACAGAAGAAATTCCAGAAGGAGTTAATGCTCCATCAGACAGAACAAAACCATGGGGAACGGCACATGCGATACTTGCAACAAAAAATGCAGTTAAAGGTAACTTTGCAGTTATAAATGCAGATGACTTCTACGGAAAAGAAGCATATGAAGTAATTACAGAGTTCTTTAAAAGCAAAAAAGAAAATGAATATTTAATAGTAGGATATAAACTTGAAAATACTTTAACAGAAAATGGTGCTGCAAAAAGAGGTGTGTGTCAAGTTAAGGGAGAATATTTAGAAAAACTAGTAGAAAGTTCTGTAGAGAAAAAAGAGAATGTTATTACAGCAGAACCATTGAGTGGAGAACCATCATTTGTTGTTCCTAATGATTCAATGGCATCTATGAATATGTTTGGATTTACAGACGACTTATATACTTACCTAGAAAAAGACATTGTTAATTTCTTTGAAGTAAATAAAGACAAGTTAGATAAATGTGAATATTTAATTCCAGATGTAATTTTTGACATGATGAGCAAAAAAATTAAAACAGTTAAAGTGCTTCCAACAGTTGCAAAATGGCAAGGTATAACATATAAGGAAGACAAACAATTATTAGTTGATGAAATAAATTCATTAATAAATAAAGGAACATATCCAAATCAATTGTGGAATAAATAAAAATAGAACACCTTAAATAACAGTATTTTAAGGTGTTTTAGCTTTTCTGACTACAAAACCTAGATAAACAGAAAGTAGAAATAGATTTGTGTTTAGTTAATGAAAAGGAATGAATTGTGTGTCAATCATTTTTGAAAATGTCCCAAAAAAGTAAAAACATTAGCACTAATTTTTAAAAGAAATTAGTGCTAAAATTTAAACTAAGCAACATCATTTCCTAAA
>JGI994J12354_10000184_pt1 | contig 60121 bp, 58 predicted proteins | sample IntmicLarv3ML3BL_FD_12354 | JGI IMG/M metagenome (IMG submission 12354) | reverse complement strand
AATAGCAAATAATCACAGGCACCGTTCCCGCCGCCCGCCACAGCGCCGTAAGCATACCGATAAAAACGAAGGTTTTAAGAACATTTTTGGCTGTTTTAACGCCTTCAAAGGCTTCTTTTAATAATTCTCCTATGGAAAATCCCATTGCCACACCATATGCACAGAATATAAAAAAGCCCGCCGCAAGGGCATACAAAATAGATATATTTAAAACCAAACAGCCTATAAGCGACATGCAAAATAAAAAAAGCGCAAAAGTTCCCATTTTTCCTCCCGCTTATTTCCAAAATTAGACATTCGTGTAATATTATACTGCTGTATAAACCGCCGGGCAACTATGTAATAAACTTTTTAGCAAAAACCCGCCCTTTAAAATCTTTGCAAGGGCAATTAAACCACAGGCATATCAGTATATTTAACTCTTCTCAAGGCATAGCTTAAGTTTATAAATGGCATAATACTATTGCCATATCCATACATTATTTGTTACATTAATAGGAAAGGTCCTGTATCAGCAAAAAATGCTGAATTAATCTTAATCATAAAAAGTTGTTTTTGATTGCAAAAATAACTGAACAAAAAGAGGAGTGTATATATGGATACAGTTATATTGACCGGACAGACGTTGACTTTAGAAGAGGTTGTTCGCGTTTGCAGGCAAAATGCCCCTGTTGCCCTTTCGGAGGAAGCAAAGGCAACGGTTATTGCTTCTTCAAAGGTGGTAGAGCAGATTGTTAATGAAGAGCGCGTTGTATATGGAGTAACCACCGGTTTCGGCAAGTTCAGCGATGTTGTCATAAGCCATGATGAAATCAACCTGCTGCAAAAAAACCTCATTGTTACCCATGCAGTAGGCGCAGGCGAGCCCTTTCCGAGAGACGCTTCCCGCGGAATACTTCTGCTGCGTATAAATAATTTAATTAAAGGCTTTTCCGGCATACGTTTGGGAACTGTTCAAACTATGGTTGATATGTTAAATAAAGGCGTAACCCCTGTTGTTCCCCAAAAGGGCTCTTTAGGCGCTTCAGGGGATTTAGCCCCTCTTTCACATATGGTGCTGCCTATGCTCGGCTTGGGCAAGGCCGAATATCAAGGGCAGGTTCTGGACGGTGCCGAAGCTATGAAGCAAGCCGGAATCCCCACAATAGAGCTTGGCGCAAAAGAGGGCTTGGCGCTTATTAACGGCACTCAGGTTATGACAGCCACAGGCGCATTGACTGTATATGACGCATTGCAGCTTGTTAAGGTTGCCGATATAGCCGCGGCCCTCAGCTTTGAAGCCCATAACGGCGTAATGGATGCCCTTGATCTCCGCATACATGTTATCCGCCCTCATCAAGGTCAGGTTGATACCGCCCGTATTATGAATCAGCTTCTCGCAGGCAGTAAGAACACTACCCGCCAAGGTGAAACCCGCGTTCAAGATGCTTATTCGCTGCGCTGTGTTCCTCAAGTTCACGGAGCCAGCAAGGATGCCATAAACTACATTAAACAAAGAGTTGAAATCGAGATCAATTCCGTTACCGATAATCCTATTATTCTGGGCGACACTATGGAAGGCATTTCAGGCGGCAATTTCCACGGTCAGCCCATGGCGCTGTCTTTTGACTTTTTAGCCATAGCCTTAGCGGAGCTTGCCGATATATCCGAACGCCGCACCGAGCGCGCCGTTAACCCTGCCTTAAGCGGTTTGCCCGCTTTCCTCGTTAAGGACGGCGGCGTTAATTCCGGCTTTATGATAGTTCAATATTCGGCGGCGGCTCTTGTTTCTGAAAACAAAGTGCTAGCACACCCTGCCAGTGTTGACAGTATTCCCTCCTCCGCCAATCAGGAAGATCATGTAAGCATGGGCACCATTGCCGCCCGCAAAGCCTGCGATATTATGGAAAATACCCGCCGCGTGCTTGCAATGGAGCTTATGTGCGCCTGCCAGGCAATCGATATGAGAGGCGACAAGGGCTTGGGAATAGGCACAGCGCCCGCATATGCTTCTATTCGAGCCTTGGTATCCACTTTACAGGAAGACAGGCCGCTGTATGAAGATATAAATAAATGCGAAAGCGTAATAATAGATGGCAGCCTTGTGAATAAAGTGGAAGCTGCGGCAGCTGAAATTTGTTTTTGATAAAAGCAGGACAGCAGGCTGATAATTTATTGTCAGCCTGCTGTTTGTTATTAGCAATAATAAAAATTTAAATTTATAATTCTAAAGTAGCATTCACAAAATCCAAGGAGGCTTGTTTAATGAGCATATTAACATATTTGGCTTGCGGCGTACCGCTTCCGACGGGAGATTTTATTACGGCCCCCAGCTATATTTATAATGATTATGCCCAATATAAGCAATCCAAGAATTTTATTGATATTGAACTCAATAATATTTTTGTGGCACCTCCGTATAACTTTTCGCCAAAACTTCATGAATCCGGTTGCCCTGTACATTTTTATAATGACGACTCCGAGATACATTTTATTTCCATAAAAGAATATAGCGCAGATAACCCCCCTACAAGATATTTGCCTGATGCAGGTAATTTTGAAGTGCCTAAAGAAATACAGGCAAAATTCCTATTAGAACAGGATGTTACAAAGCAATTTACATTACCGTATATTTATTATCTGGGTATTCAATCCAGCGAATTTGCTCTAAGACAGCTCTCTGCACTTATTTAGCAAAAGGTACAAAGGCTGAACTTTATAGCTGCCGGGCTTGTAGCGAGAGCGAAGAGCGGGATGAAAAATGGGATCAAGCAATAGATTTACAGAAATTCTTAGATAATGGCAATATCGCTGTTCCAACCACCAATTATTCCGAGGAAAAGGAAAAATATTTTGTTACTTATAATGCGCCATTAGAAAATAATAATATTTTTAGCTATGCTGAGGCAAAAACCGCTATAGAAATCTTTGCTGGCAGCCAAGAAGAATATATTCCCTACGCTATAGCGAAGGAAACCCTTGGGGAATATCAGGGCAGCAACAGTTAACTTTATTGTATTCAAAGCTAACTGCTTGCCGGCACAAAAAAGAACAGCCTATTTTATATGCTGTTCTTTTTATAAAACACGTTCCCGGCGGGATTCGAACCCACGGCCTTCCGCTTAGGAGGCGGACGCTCTATCCTGCTGAGCTACGGAAACATGGTTTTAACTATTTAATTGTTCAGGCACCAGTCCTATGCGGGCGGCACAAATATATTCCAATCCGCCTGCAAAGAGTTTCAAGCCCTTTTATGCTGTAAAAAATCTATTTTTTATGCTTATTAAGCGCAATAAGTATTTTAACACATGTGCCATCTATAGGCAATAGCAAATTTCAGCTTTAAAATCCCATATTATAATCCGGCTGGCCTTCAAATAAGGCAGTTATTTCCCAGCTTTCCATATTTAAAATATATTGGCTCTCCTCTATATAATCTAAATACATTAAATATTTCCCCGAAATTATGAAATTCTCAGGGTCAATGTTAAGGTTTTCTTCTTCCCCTGTGTCCGCATTCATCCGGGTAAGGGTATAATCATCATCATTTATGAAATATAAATATCCGCCATCAGCAGCAATGGCGCCTGTAAATGTATCTATAAGTTTTTCCGGCTCTGTTTGAGCGTTTATATTTTTTCGTTTAATACATTCTTCAAAAACATCAGAATAATAAATATATTCGCCGTCTTGCGCAATGCCGCCATGGATATAAATATAATCGGAGTTAATGAGCTTTTTATTTCTCCCGCTGTCTTTATTATAAGTAAACAATCCGTCCTCCGCACTGTATACCAGCTTATCACCGCACTCAGCTATCCAGTTTACGGATTTATTCAAAATAACCTTTGATTCCTGCGTTTCAATATCTATAGCATAAACACGTTGCCTGTCTTCAAGATTAATATAATAAATATAATCATCATCAGCCTGAATATGAATAGATCTGCTATCATTAAGCCTAACAGCCTCATAATCCCTATCCTCGCCTATATATATGCTGTAAATATTATAATCATCATACACATCGCTGTAATACAAATAATCATCATGAGCCGTAATATAGGCCGCCATGGTAAAGTGAAGTATATTCTTCATTTCCGGATTGTCCAGCGGGCTTTCCACCAGCGCCCAGCCCATATCTTCTATATATCCCCTGTAATAAACATGCTCATTATAAATGCAGGCTGTGCCTTCAATAGAAACCTCCTCGTTTTGATAAGAGGTTTTGGTTGCGTAGAATATAGGCCATTCATATTCATCAAATACATAGCTCTGCTCAAATTCTTCTAACGGCAGAGCTTCAATAGATATAGCCTCGCTTATACTGGCGCTTGCGCTTGGGCTTTCATCTAAAGCCATGATTACAATTATCAATATAATAAACATTACGATGAACATGCCGCCGCAACCCAAAGCGCAGCCCAGCAAAAAGCCCCCGCGGGATTTCTTCTCTGTTTTCGGCGCATTATTATAAGGCGGCTTAGGGCTATAAGTCGGTTTTGCCTGCACTCCGCCTTGCGGCGGCTGCGCCTGAGGGAAATAAGGCGGCGTACCGTATGTAGAATATACAGGCTGAGGATACCCGTCTGCTTTACCCCCGCCCGTGGGAGCGGTGCCTTTATCCGGCTCTGATATGCTTTGCTGTATAGGCGCTTCAGCTTTCCCCGCCGGAATATAAACGGGCATAGCTGACATATCGGTTGGATAGCTCACTTGCGCAGGCGCAATATCAGGCGGATAGTCTATTTTTGCCGGTGCAATATCAGGAGGATAGCTCACTTGTTGAGGGGCTATGTTTGGCGGATAGTCTATCTGTACAGGAAGATTTTCCGTTTCATATACAGGCCTTGGAGCTTCCGCTTCCGCCAGCCCTGAGAGCTTTCTTCCGTTATTTATTACGCCTTTAGAGGCTGTTGCCATATCTGTATCAAATAAAATGCTCTCTTTTATTTTGGCTAAAAATGCGCTCAGGCTTTCATGGCTGACATTATATGATAAATTCTCATAAAGCAGATTATCCAGCGAGTTCGGGATTGAAGCTCCCGTTTCCGAGGGCTTTGCCAAGGTTTCCACATAAATTTTGCCTGTGATTAAATAATAAAGTACGGAAGATATATCCTCCGCCACAAAATTTTCATCATACTCCGCCGCCATAAAGCCCGCATGCTCTATGCTTCCAAAGGCGTTTACATATAAATTATCAGTATTTATCTTAAAATAAATTTTATAATTGCTAAGCCTTTCCAATGCCTCGCTCATCGGCAAAATCATTTCATAAACCTGCTTATAGCCGCGCCTTCCGCTGTTGCCTGTCATATATTCCTTTATGGGCATGCTTTCAGGCATATGATAAAGACAAATATAATTATCTTTGTCTTCTCTTATGGTTCTGTAGACCTTTATAAGCTGGGTATTGCCGGGGGATTTCAATATATTCAGCTTATCCGTGAAAGATTTAAAGCGGGTTTTATATTCCTGCTCACATTCCGGCAGAGGAATGATATAGCCTGTTTCATCATCTCTTTTACAAATACCCTCAGGGAAAAACTCGGCTGCAAAAAAGCTCTTGCCAAACTCGCTGGAAACCTCGTAAAGGCAGTATTCCTTAGTTTTTTCAATCTGCATTTTTATTGTAAATAAATTTATTATACAGCCCACAGGCAGAAACATATCGGATGATCCCCTTCCTTAATGAACGCTTAAATTTATATGAATTAATTTTTAAAGCTCTTCTTTTTTCATATTTTTTAGCCTTAATACAAATACATAAAGCAGCACTGTTGCAAATACAATACGTAAGGAGCCTACCAAAAACAGGGCCGCGCGCACAGATGTTGCATCCATAAACAGCTGAATCACAATGGGGGAAATCCCTAAGCTCAAGTTTACAAAAGTATTATAAACGCCTATATAAAGCAGCCTGTTTTTATCGGGAGTATTCATAATCAGGCCGTTAAGCAAGGTTACATTAAGGCCAATAACCCCGAAGCCGTTAAACATAGATTGTATAAGCAGGAAATATAAATTAGGGCTCAGAGCTATGAAAAGGGAGTTTATACCCATAATATAGCAAGCCAGCGACAGGGCTTTTTCATTGCCTTTTTTGCTTATATAACGGTTCCACCATGTTGCGGAGAAAAATGACACAAGCCCTGATACAACCGCTGTTACAGCCATCCAAATTTCATTTGCTCCAAGGTTTTTAATAACATAAATTGAAGAAATCGCCCAGCCGCCATGGTAGCTTATATAAAACAAAATGCTGCATCCGGCAAAAAGCATAAATTTCTTATCCTTAAATATTCCCGCTAAATCAGATGGCTTCGCAGCGCTATGCTCAACATGCACATATTCCACATTATTTTTCTCATCCATTTTAAGGAATTGGCGAATCTCTGCCAAACCAACTAAAAATGCCATTACGAAAAATATCTGATAACAAAACATACGTTGGGCTTCCGTTTGCGGTATGAAAGATATTATCAAGCCTGAAATCAAAGTAACCAGCATAATAAAGAAATTGCCGAACTGATTGCGCGTAGAAAGCGCCAGCGCCCTGTGCTTTCCGCTGAACATATCGCCCAGTATCGACTGCATGGAGGATTGGCTGACAGCCTCCGGAAAATTAAGGAGCGCTATTATCCCCACAAAAATTACGGGCCTTAGCTCAGGCTCAAACATTGGGATAAAGGCCATTGCCAAAATCAGCAGCCGGCCTATAAGTATAAATGCCGCCGTTATTTTCTTTTTCTTTTTAAAACGCGACAGTATGAAAAGACAAGGCAGGAGAACAATTACAGCTATAGCCCCCGGCAAGCTGTTATAAAGGGTTATGTGAAGATTTGTCCCCCCCAGCCTTTCCAGATATTTCGTAGCAAAGGGCTTGTACAGATTGAGCACCGCATCATAGAGCAAGCCGTAAATAATAAATGGCATTATATTGCCGTTTAGTCTGTTAAAATAACGTATAGTTCCGTCAAAAGAGCGTTTTAACCTGCCGAATACCTGCATTTTCATCACTTCCTTGTAAAAAATTTGAGTTTTGAGCTAATCTAAATTCAAAAGCAGCTCTATAACTTCTTTGACGGCGTCATTATCGTTATTGTTCCCCGTCACATAGTCTGCCATAGCCTTTATTTCATCAACGGCATTTTCTACCGCCACGCCAAAGCCCGCATCGCGAATCATTTCAGCATCATTGTAATTATCGCCCATGGCTACGGTCTGCACCATATCCAGGCCCAAATGCCCGGCAAGGAACCTTAATCCTTCCGATTTATTGGAGCCTTTCGGCGCAAATTCCAGAAGATGACTATCCGAAAACACCATATCGCAGAAATCCTCTATTTCAGCTTTAACCAAATCGTGGATTTTTATAAGTTTATCGGGATCCCAGCGTATAATCATTTTCAATATATCTGATGGAATCTCTTCAAAACTCTCCACTTTTCTCTTCTTAATATCAACCCGGCCGGCATAGCCCGCTATATTTTCATTATCATCTGTATAATATATTAAATTGCCCTCTACATAAACCATAACAGGCGTTTGGGGGTCAATTGTTTTGATTGCATTTATAACTCTAAGCGCATCCGCTCTTATCATGCGGTGCTCATATAAAACCTCAAGCGTATCCGCCTTATAAACGGTGCCCCCGTTAAAACTTATGCCGAAGCAGCCCGGTTCATTAAGGCCAAGTTCTTTATTAAAAGCATCCACCGAGTTTTGAGAGCGGCCGGAGCAAATTACAAAATTCAAACCGCTTTCCACAGCTTTTCTAATGGCCTCTTTATTGCCCTCCGTTATACGGCCGCTACTGTTATTCAAAGTTCCGTCCAAATCAGATGCCAAAAGCATGTATTTCATATAACACCTCGTAAATTATATTATTTGTCACAATCATATTATCATATTAAGGCAAAATAATATATTGGTTTTTATCAAAATTATAAATATGCCGCGCAAATTTAAGCTATAGCAGGCTTTCCCCCTGTATTGCCACCAAAGCTGCTGCAAAAAAAGCTGATTACAGCCTTATAATTGACTATTATTGTAAATATTTAGTGAACTTTTAAGCTATATTGTATTTTTATCTTGAAAAATATGTCAGCCTTGGTTAAAATGAAAAGGTTAGATTATAAAGGGGCTAAAATCCCCTCAATAATTTCTTGAATTGTTGAAATTATTAAATTAAAAATATTCTCATCTAACCATGTAAAGGGGATTGTTATGAAAAAGTTTTTTGCAATTATTTTGTCATTGGTTATAGCCGCTTCTTTGGCCGGCTGCAACACTCAGCCTAAAATGGGCGCCGGAAATAAAGTTATAGCTACCAGCGGTTCTGAAAAAATGTATCTTAGAGATTATCTCTATACCCTTGGTTCATATAAAGCTCAAAATGAATCATATATTAATCAGGTAATGGGGCTTACAGCGGAAGAGTTTGATGCCTACTGGAATGAGGAAAGCTATATTTCTCCCGGATTTACCATGTTTGATGATATGAAAGATACCGCACTGGAAAGCGCTAAGGAAATGGCTACTTTGTATAAACTGGCAAAAGATAACGGCTTTACCCATGATGAGGCTGAAATCACCGAGTTAAAAGCAAATCTTGCCAATGCCGTTGCTAGCCTTAATTCTCCGGAAAAAACCGGCGAGCGCTATTTCTATGAATATTATTATGTAACTATTGAAGAGGCTTGTGAAGTTTCAAAAATGATTTCAACTGTTGAGCAGTATGAAAACAGCATTTATGACAGCATAGTTGTTTCTGATGGTGATGTTAAAGCATTCTTTGATGATCCGGCAAATGTTTCCGCTATAGACAGTATTCAAGAAGCACTTGTTGCACATGTTCTTGTTCAGTTTCCGGAGGCTCCTGTAGCTCCTGTTGAAACTGATTTTGCAGATAAAGCCCAATATGATGCCGCTGTAGTTGAATATGACGCCGCCAAAGCAGAATATGATGCCACTCTGGAAGCTAAAAAAGAGGAATGCTTTGCAAAAGCAGAAGATATACTTGCAAGAGCGCAAAGTGGTGAAGATTTCGGCCAGCTTGCGGCAGAATTTTCTGATGATGGCGGCTCAAGCAACAACAATGGCGAATACACCATAACCCGCTCCACATCTTTTGTTACTGAGTTTTTAGATTGGACATTTGATGCAAATGTAGGCGATTTCGGTATTATCCAAACATCCTACGGCTACCATGTAATGTATCTTAAAAGCCTCCAAGGCTATGAAGATATGAAGGAAACTTTGAGAGAATCCGTTATCCAGCAAAAATATGCTGATGCAGTTGATGCTGTTATCGCTGCAAACGCTATGGAATGGAATGTAGATCAAGATATGCTTATAAATGTAAAATACAGCGTATACGGTGAAACTCCTGCCGCTAAATAATCATTTCAAATAATTAAAGGCAAATCCGCTAACGGGTTTGCCTTTTTCATTGCACAGTATTGTCCTCTTTGAGTTAAATTTATCGATTGATTATTGAGCTTTTCCACTCAGTATATGTTTTAATAAACGGAGATTTATCACAAGTGGAAATATCCGCATCAGCATTAAAAATACTATGCCAATCATCATCTGTCTCTTTTTCGGCCATATTAATTTTCCCTTTTTCTGAATATATGGTGATTATATGGTTTTTATGGCGCTCGTTTTGTATTATCGACGCATATCCATGCAGAATAAGCAAATCATAATAGTAATTGGCTTTATAGATTAATTCTGCATTATCAACCCAACCCGATTCTTCCGAAAAATAAAGAAATCTTACTTGTAAAAAATAATGCTCATAGTGTAAATAAACCCATAGCTTATTATATTTCTCAGAAATCATTCGCGAAACAAGCGGGATTATACTTTCATAATCCTTCTCTTCTTTGCCTATAATCCCTTTTATACCGGCATCAACCGGATAGTTGCCGCTATTCCAATGATAATGGGCATATATCTGATAGATTTGGCATGCTACAGTGTCTTTCAGCTCATATTCATCACAGGCGGAAAAAGGTATTTCATCCAATAGCCTTCTGAACTGATTGAGCGCATATTGCCTGTTTCCATAACAGCGCTTTAAAAGCAACCAGCCGTTTATTGTAGCCGCGTGCGCAATTGATGCAGACTCATTAATAAACAGCCACCGCTGTATATCAAAATCGGCGTTCCATGGGTAAATTTTTTCTGTATCCAAATGCCCCCAGCCATAGTAAAATCGCTCTAAATAATCCAAGCGGCTCTCCCCTATGTAAAGAGCAGGGCGCTCAGATACTTTGATTAAATTTTCTTTAAGCGCTTCTCTGTCAATATTCATGCTTATTTCCTCTTCTGTGTTCATGTTGAAAAAAAATATAGCAGTTCTTTTTGATCTGTAAGAATTTATTATCTGCGAAATAAAAACCGCTTCTTCTGAAAATATTAGTTCAGTTCCTAAAGAAGCGGCTTTTTATATATAAATTAAGAAACTCTTTTAATTTCACTGCTTCTCGTTAGGCTCTACCGCTCCAAGGCTGTTTTAATATAACCGGCATCAACATCCATTCGCCCTGCTATCTGCTCAATAGTAAGCCCCTTGGCAAAAAAGTTTTTTATTACCATACTAATATTTTCAGCCACTTCAATAATATGATTGTCCAAATCGTAAAACCGCACAGCCCGCTGCCCCCAGCTATGCTCTATTAACGGATGAACATATTGTATGTTCCCGAAAAGATTCAATTTTTCAACAAAATCATCTATGTCATCTGTCTCAAAATACAATTCGGCCGCATTATTTGAAAAAATGATTTCCTCCTTTGATTTATGAACAAAATTTACCCAAGTGTCAACCGTTTGAAGGAAAACTCCGCCTGTTAGCTCAACATTTGCACCTACATCCATTACAACTTCTAAATCCAGCAAATATTTATAGAACTCTGTGGCTTTTCCAATATCTCTAACCGCAAGCAAAGTACCTTTATATTTCACTATTGACACCTTCTTTCGCCTGCTTTTTACTAAAAGATAAAGATAAATTCTTTTCCAAATTTTTTTTCACTACATCTTATCCGGCGCTTGGATACCGATAAGGCCCAGCCCTGTTTTAAGAACCTCGCGAACGGCGTAAACGAGATTCAGCCTTGCTTTTTTAAGCTCGCCTTCGGAAGAAAGTATTGGATTTTCATGGTAAAAATAATTAAATGCCTGAGCTATCGCCGTCAAATGCCTTGTAATAATATACGGCTCATACTTTTCGGCCGATTCAATGAGCTTATCCGGGTAAGTGTATAAAAGTTTCATGATATTAAAGGAGGCATCATCATCCAAAAGTGAATAATCTATATTTTTATCCGGGCTGAACTCGGCCTTCTGGAGCACTGAATATGCCCTTGCGCAGGTATATTGAACATATGGCCCTGTTTCGCCTTCAAAATTAAGCATTTTTTCCCAAGAGAAAGTAACATCCTTAATGCGGCTGTTATAGAGGTCATTAAAGATAATGGCTCCTATGCCAACCTGCTCCGCTACTTCTTCTTTATTTTCAAGGGTAGGATTTTTCTCATTAATTATCTCTAAAGTACGGGCAACAGCTTCATCCAGCAAATCTTCAAGATAAATTACATTGCCTTTTCTTGTGGAAAGTTTGCCGGAATCAAGGCTTATCATACCGTAGGAAATATGCACAAGATCCTTCGCCCATTCATATCCCATAAGCTCTATAACCTTAAACCACTGAGCAAAGTGAAGATTCTGCTCAAGGCCTGTTATATAAATGCTCTTGTGGAGCTTGTACATTTCCATCCTATCCATAGCGGCGGCTATGTCGCGAGTAGGATAAAGGGTACCGCCGTCTTTTCTCAAAATAAGGCATGGCGGCATATTATATTCTTCAAGATTAACAATCTGCGCTCCGTCGCTCTCAACCAGCAGATTTTTCTCCTTGAGCTCTTCAACCACAGGCATCATTTTATCGTTATAATAGCTTTCTCCTCTATAGCTGTCGAAGGTGATATTGAGCCTTTTATATGTTATGTCAAGCTCTTTTCGGCTGATATCGCAAATCCATTTCCACAGACCCATTGCCTCTTCATCGCCGTTTTGCATTTTAAGCATCCAGCTTCTGGCTTCATCGTTTAAATCAGGCTTTTCATCGGCTTCATCATGGAATCTTATATAAAGATTAACCAGCTCTTTTATTCCGCCTTTTTCAATAAGCTCCTTGTCGCCCCAGCTTTTAACGGCAACAATCATTTTGCCGAACTGAGTGCCCCAGTCGCCAAGATAATTAATGCCCACAACATTATAGCCCAAAAATTTCTGAGTTTTATAAAGGGCATTGCCGATCATAGTTGTACGGATATGGCCAATATGCAATGGCTTTGCAATATTAGGCGAGGAATAATCCATTACAACAGTTTTACCATTACCAATTTCCGAGCGGCCGTAGTCGGCACCTGCTTCAAGAACGGCCTTCAAAGTTATCTCAGCCATATAAGCCTTGTTCATTCTGAAATTTACATAAGCCGCCACAGTTTCAACAGCATCAATAAACTCAATTTCTCCCAATTCAGCCGCCAAGTCCTGAGCAATCATATTAGGCGCTTTTTTCTTGAGCTTTGCCAACTTAAAGCAAGGGTATGAATAATCCCCCATTTCCGCATTAGCAGGTATCTCAATAGTATCTTCAATTTCTAGAATATCCAAATCAAGTGCAGCGGCTATTTTCAAAGCCAATTCATGTTTAAAATCCATGTTTTCCTCCTAGGTATTGTGTATGGGTTTGCATATGTTCTAAATGTTAAAGTATTTAACGGTTTATTCGGCTTTTGGCTTCCTCTCACCTCGACTTTTCCAAAGAAAAGTCTCATTGGAAATATGTTTTAATCACTTTGCGATTAAGACATATTCCCGTAGACCTCCAGTGCCTTGGGTATGCTTTTTATTATAACAGGCATGTCCGGCCCAAGCTCGCCGTCAACATCAGTTTCAAGCAGAGACCGGTCTTCCGGTTTTGCCGTCGGTTCAATTTTAATATAAGAGTCCTGAAAATGCACTATATTATCTTCATCCAGATGCTCGCCTCTTATTACTTTAAAGAGAAGCCTTGGCATATCCAGCATATTCATGCTACGAACGGCTATGAAATCCAGCAGCCCGTCATCTACTTTTGCAGACGGTGCCAGATTTTCAAACCCGCCTGCCCCTTGCCCGTTTAAAACTATTAGGAAATATATACTCTCTTCAAAGCTGCCGGTAGAATTAGTTATGCGCACATCCATTGGCACAAAGTTCTGCATCTGTTCAATCCCTTTGATATAATAAGCCATTTTACCAAGGGTATTTTTAAATTCCTCATTTATATGCTGGGATATATTTGTCAAAAACCCCGCTCCGCAAACATTTATGAAATATTTATCATTTACCTTGCCCACATCTGTCAGCAAGGTTTTCCCTTCGGCTATTACTTTGGCGGCTTCAGCATGGTCTTTGGGAAGTTTCAAATGCGAGGCATAGTCATTGGCGGTTCCGCTGGGGATTATGCCCAGCTTTGCGTTAATTCCGCCTGCCATCATGCCATTTATTGCCATGTTAATAGTCCCGTCCCCGCCGCAGACAACTATTGTATCATAGCCGTCCGAATTGTTCATATCTCTTATATGCGATTCCACATCTCCCGCAAACATGCTCCTTCGTATATGCACATCAAAGCCTGCCTGCTGAAAAATATCCACACAATCATCAATGCTGCTTTTAAAGCTCCTATCCCCCGACCCGGGATTATAAATCAATTTAAGTTTTTTCATATTGACCTGTCCTCTTAAATTTGCGCTTATTTGCTAAATATATACGATCATTATAATACATTTGGCGCAAAATAAAACTTAATTTAATTAAATTTTCAAAAAAATGAACTTGGAACCATGGTGCTTAAGTCCGCAAGCACCTTGTTAAACAAAAAATCCAGCAGAAAATACAGGCTGCCTAAAAAGCAAGCCGTATTTATAACCGCCGCCTGATAAAAATGCTTATCAGAATCTATTAATACTTCCAAAACAAGCTGTATGATGGAAACCGCAAAAATCTGCCCTATTAAAATAAAAAAATCGCCCATAACCACTTCCTGCATATAATAATCACATTCTAATATATGCACAGGTGAAATCATTTAGAAAATCAAAGCAAATGATTATTAAAATCATATGTTTTTTATCGGGATTTTGTGGTATTATATTGTTACATACAGTAAGCCTTAACCCATTTTGTTTGGAGGTTCTTTTATGAAAAAAAGGCATAAATTACTTTTAAGCGCCGCAGCATTGATTGCTGTTCCCGCTGCGATTAACTATTATATTAAAAAAACATTTTCTTCACCGTTTTCTTCAAAATACAGCCAGTTATCTTATGAATGGAAATTCGGCAATATCAAGTATTTAAAATATGGCAACGGCAAGCCGCTCCTTCTGCTCCATGGCATAGGCATAGGCTCTGCCGGCCATGAATGGGATAATGTTCTCAACGCCCTCGCCAGGCATTATACGGTTTATGTGCCTGATTTAATCGGTTTCGGCAATTCTCATAAGCCTGAGATTTCATACAGCGCATACCTTTATGCTTCCTTGATAAATGATTTTATCTGTGATGTTATAGGTGAGCCTGTTTATTTGGCAGCCAGCAGCAAATCCAGCGAATTTGCCGTATCCAGCTACCGCTTCCATCCTGAAAACTTTTTGAAAATGCTGCTTGTTTCCCCAACAGGCATAAACGGTCATGATGAAAAATGCCCTAATATCAAAAGATTCATAGATTTGCCTCTTTATGGCACATTTGCTTTTAATATTATGAGTTCCATGGCGTATCAGTCTTATTACCTTAAAAAACAAGTTTATTCTGACTGCGCGAAGGTTGATTTAATAACCATATCCAAATATCATAAAGGCGGCCATTACGGCGGCCCCGCAAATAAATATCCTGTTGCAGCTTATCTTTCAGGTCTTCTGGATGTGGATATTTCCAAAACCATTACCGAGCTTAAAATCCCTGTGCATATTCTCTGGGGCGCGGATAATAAGCAAAACTCCATAAACGCTGTTTACGATCTTAATCAAAGGGGCTTCAATTTCGGCTTCAGCACCTTTGAAAAAGCCGGGCTTCTCCCCCATAGTGAGCATCCTTCTAAATTTGTAAAGCTGTGTATGGAATTTTTTGAATAATGGAGAGGCATATTGAAAGGCGGGAATTTTTTCGCAAACTGGCTTTGCTGATTCTTATAATAACTTTAGCCAAGTCCTCGTTTAACTTTCTGCGCTATAACATCTTGGCAGGCAGAGCAGAGCTAGTATTAAACGGCAAAGTTATTGAAAACTTTTTTTTAAACAAAAACCTTGCTTTCGCTCCCTTTGATGCGGATATTGTGGTGGTAGTTCCAGAGGGAAAAATCAGATTTGCCCATTCAAATTGCCCCGATAAAGATTGCATCAATGCAGGCTTTATTCAGAACAAGGGTGAGAGTATCGAGTGTTCGCATAATAAAGCTCTCATAAGAATCACAAGGGATGTAAAACTCCCGTTTATAGCAAATATAGAGCTCCCGTTTTAGTCAAATATAAAAAACTTCCTCATTAGCCTTAAATTTAAGGATTAGAGGAAGTTTTATTTTGCTAATATTCTTTCATGGTGATTAAATACTGAAATCTTTTTACAAAATCCCTATCTCATTCCTGTTACCGCAGTAAAAATAGCAGCAGCCACCATAACTACAGCAACAAAAACGCAACAAATTACTCCCCATTTAAACGGGCGGTGATTATAAATCGAATCCTCATATCTGCCTTTTTTATCCAGCCACTTTTGCAGCATATACAGGAAAGGCAGGCTGATAATTAAACCCAATTCCATACAAATAGCCGGAAGGAGGTCGCCTATAATAGGGACTCCCCAAAATGCTGACTCATATACCATACCGAAAAATAGACATATACATGCAATAACCGCTTGAATTACAATTGCCAACAAACCATACCCCTTAAAAGTAATAAACATAGATGTCGCACCTCTTTCGATTAAAAATAGACTTTGTTAAAAATCATAACACAGCAAAGCATTTTAACAGCTTATTCTTCTGTTATTTCAGCAGGTTCATCTTCTGCCTGCCCTGCCGCTTCTTCTGCGCCGTCTGTTTCATCATCATCGCTCGATTCAAATTCTATCTGACTTTCAGAAATTTTCGCAATAGAGATAACCTTTTCACCGTTGTTCAGGTTAATGAGCTTAACCCCTTGAGTTACCCTGCCTGTTGTGGAAATATCGGCAATGCGGATTCTTATTATAATTCCGTTGGAGTTGATTATCATAAGCTCCTCATTTTCATTAACAGGGGCTATGCCTAAAAGATTGCCGGTTTTCTCGGTTATCTTATAATTTTTAAGACCCTTACCGCCCCGGCGCTGAACCTTGAACTCATCAATCTGAGTACATTTGCCAAAGCCGTTTTCAGCTACGAAAAGTATGTCATAGCCTTCCATAAGCAAAACTGCGCCTATAACATCATCGTCATTATTAAGGCTTATACCTCTAACGCCTGCGGCCGTTCTTCCCATAGGGCGAACATCATTTTCATTAAAGCGGATTCCCATGCCATGGCTTGTGGCTATAAATACATCCTGCTCGCCGTTGGAATTTAGAACGGTAATAAGCTCATCATCTTCTCTTATGGTAAGTGCTCTTAAACCTGCTTTGTTTATATTCGAGAAATCTTTAAGAACCGTTTTCTTTATGACACCCTTTTTGGTTATCATAGTAAGATAATGGCCGTCATCAAATTCATCAACAGGCATAACCGCGGCTACCCGCTCCCCGCCTGCTAAATTAAGGAGGTTGACAATATTCGTCCCTCTAGCATTGCGGCCGGCTTCAGGAATTTCATAGCCTTTGTTAACGAAAGCCCTGCCCTTTGTCGTAAAGTAAAGCAGACTGCTGTGAGTATTGGTAACAAAGAGATTTTTAACAATATCCTCATCCCTGGTCTGCATACCCATGATGCCTCTGCCGCCTCTGTTCTGGCTTCTGTAAGTGGATAGCGGAAGGCGTTTTATATAATCCAAATGAGTCATTGTTATAATGCTCATTTCGTCATTAATAAGGTCTTCAAAATCAATTTCACCCGGGTCGAGAACAATTTTAGTTCTGCGTTCATCGCCGTATTTGGTTCTGATGACTAAAAGCTCTTCTTTAATAACGCCGTAAAGTCTGGCTTCATTTTCAAGAATCTCTCTTAATTCCGTAATCAATTCCATAAGCTCAGCATATTCTTTTTCCAGTCTTTCACGTTCAAGGCCGGTTAAAGAACGCAAGCGCATTTCAACAATTGCAGATGCCTGCTCCATGGAAAAATCAAAAGTATCAACCAAATTCTGCCTTGCCTCAGCCGCATCTTTAGACGCTCTGATTAAAGCAATGATTTCATCAATATAATCCAGTGCCTTGAGGAGCCCCTCAACAATATGGGCGCGGCGTAAAGCCTTGTCTAAATCAAACTGAGTCCTCCGGCGCACAACATCCTTCTGATGGTCGATATAATGATTTAAAACTTGCAGCAAATTAAGTATTTTCGGCTGGTTATCCACAAGGGCCAGCATGTTTACGTTAAAATTCTCCTGCAACTGTGTATATTTATAGAGCTTATTCAAAACAACATTAGAATTAGCATCTTTTTTCAAATCAATAATTATTTTCACACCATGGCGGTTGGAAACATCTTTAAGGTCTGAAATGCCTTCAATACGCTTTTCTTTAACAAGCTCTGCAATTTTTTCCACAAGCCTTGCCTTGTTAACCTGAAACGGCAGCGCTGATACAACAAACCTTTCTCTGCCGGTTGGCATAACCTCAATATCAACTTCCGAACGGGTGGTTATTTTGCCCCGGCCGGTTTTATAAGCGCTTCTGATACCGCTTACGCCTAAAATAGTTGCCCCTGTCGGAAAATCAGGGCCTTTAACTATTGTAAGCAGCTCATCAATATCGGTTTCCCTGTTTTCATTTACTTGATTATCTATAATTTTAATAGCGCCGTCTATAACCTCTGTGAGATTATGCGGCGGAATATTCGTCGCCATACCAACAGCTATACCTGATGTGCCGTTTACCAGCAAATTTGGAAAACGCGCCGGCAGAACGGTTGGTTCTTTGCTCTCCTCATCATAAGTCGGGGTAAAATCAACCGTATTTTTCTCAATATCCGCAAGCATATCCATGGAAAGATGGGCAAGCCTGGCCTCCGTATATCTTTGAGCCGCGGCTGAATCCCCGTCCATAGAGCCGAAATTGCCATGGCCGTCCACAAGAGGATAGCGCATGGAGAAATCCTGAGCCAAGCGAACCATAGCATCGTAAATAGACGAGTCGCCATGAGGGTGATATTTACCCATGGTATCACCGACAATACGTGCGGATTTTTTATAAGCCTTCGACGGATCAAGGTTAAGCTCGTTCATGGCGTAGAGGATACGCCTGTGAACCGGTTTAAGCCCATCCCGTACATCAGGCAGTGCGCGGGCGGCAATAACGCTCATGGCGTATGAAAGAAAAGAATCCTTCATCTCCGCCTCAAGTATAACCGGCTTTATATTTTGATTGATATTATTATCGTCCATTTTTTTCTCCTAAGGTTTAAGCGGCTTAATTTATAGCCTAATATTAAAATTATACTTTTTATTATCCGCTTATAATGGGCTGATGTTTTGTCTAAATTATTTACTAAATATCCAGATTTTTAACAGCCTTGGCATTTTCGTTAATGAAATCCCTGCGAAACTCAACCTGATCTCCCATAAGTTGAGTGAAAACCTCATCAGCCAGCATGGCGTCTTCCATATCCACCCGTAAAAGTATTCTCTTTGCAGGGTCCATGGTAGTATCCCAAAGCTGCTCTGCATCCATCTCGCCTAGGCCTTTGTAACGCTGGATAGGCTTAATGCCTTCCCTGCCTATTTCTGTTAGCAAATCTGAAAGCTGAATATCCGAATACACATAATATTCTTTATTAGATTTCTCCACCCTGTATAGCGGCGGCTGGGCAATATATACGAAGCCACCTTCGATCAGCGGTCTCATAAACCTGTAAAGGAAAGTTAAAAGAAGCGTTCTGATATGGGCCCCGTCAACATCGGCATCAGTCATGATTACAATTTTATGGTATCTCAGCTTTGAAGAATCGAAATCATCATGAATCCCCGCGCCGAAGGCAGTTATCATTGCCTTTATTTCCTCATTGCCTAAAATTCTGTCAAGCCTTGCCTTTTCAACATTAAGAATCTTGCCCCTGAGAGGAAGTATTGCCTGAACATTAGGATCTCTTGCGCCTTTAACCGTTCCCCCTGCTGAATCACCCTCTACGAGATAAATTTCACATTTAGACGGGTCGGATTCGTGGCAGTCATATAATTTACCCGGCATACGCATGGTATCCAGCGCAGACTTGCGGCGGACAAGCTCGCGGGCTTTCTTGGCGGCATCCCTTGCACGGGAAGCCAATATTGCCTTCTCAATAATTGTTCTGGCTATGGCAGGCCGTTCTTCAAAATAATATTCTAAATATTCCGAAAGCGCCGATTCCACAGCAGTTTTCGCCTCGGAATTGCCCAGCTTTGCTTTAGTTTGCCCTTCAAATTGCGGATTTTCAAGTTTTATGGAAACTATTGCAGAAATACCTTCCCTAACATCTTCCCCCGAAAGTCCGGCTTCATTTTCTTTCAACAAACCGTTGGATTTCGCATAATTGTTGACAACTTTAGTTAAAGCCGTGCGAAAACCTGTTAAATGAGTTCCCCCGTCTTCCGTATTTATATTATTAACATAAGTGTAAACGCTCTCATGGTATTCATCACTGTACTGGAGAGCAATTTCCACAAGAACATTCTCTTTTTCCACATCGCAGTAAAAAATATCATCATAAAGCGGCGTTTTATTGCGGTTAATATACTGTACAAATTCCTTAATGCCGCCTTTGTAGAGGAAGCTCACTTCCTGCTCCTGGGTTTCGCGCAAATCTATAAGAGTTATTTTAAGGCCTTTAGTTAAAAAAGCCGTTTCCTGCAAGCGCTGCTTAAGAGTATCAAAAGAATAAACCAGCTCTTCAAAAATCTGATAATCCGGCTTAAAATGTATAAAGCTGCCAATTAAATCCGTATCGCCAACCACTGTTAGCTTATTAAGAGGCTCGCCTCTTTCATATTTCTGCTCATGGATTTTACCGTCTTGATGTATGCGAACAACAAGCCATTCGCTTAAAGCGTTAACAACGGAAGCGCCAACGCCATGCAGCCCGCCGGAAACTTTGTATCCGCCGCCGCCGAATTTACCGCCTGCATGGAGAATCGTAAAAACAACCTCAACGGCAGGTATGCCCTTTTGGGGGTGAATACCTATTGGAATACCCCGCCCGTTATCCAGACAGGAAATAGAATTATCTTTATGAATAGTAACCGTTATATCATCGCAAAAGCCCGCCAGAGCCTCATCCACAGCATTATCCACAATTTCATAAACTAAATGGTGGAGACCCTTAGCGCTTGTTGAGCCTATATACATGCCCGGGCGCTTGCGAACAGCTTCCAATCCTTCTAAAATTTGTATCTGATTTTCATCATATGCCTGTGACATTAAAATTTCTCTCCTTCAATTCGCTCTTAGCAAAATCTATTTATAAAGCCTCTTTTTCAAAGTTGAAGTTGAAATAGAAGATAAATAAGCAATAGTTTCTTTCTTCCCGTTTTCCTCCGCTATAACAAGGGAATTAACATCCCCCCCTGAAATATCCACAATCTCATACCCGTAATTATCAAGCATTTCACGTGCATTATGCAAAGATTTATAATTTAAAATACATATAATTTTGCCGACAAAAACTTCCTTCTCATCACCTATATGAAGATACAATTAAAACGCTCCTAGGGGTTTAATATATTTTCGGTATTTTGGTTATTATTGCAGTTGTGCTTTCCTGCTCCCAAGCTATTTCGAAATTAAATGTCTTGCCAAAAGCTCTCGCAGGAAGATAGAATACACCGTTTACTAACTCCGATTTCCCTTTTTCAAAGGAAAAATAATATTCGTTATGTCCATAACGGTTGCTCCCTGCTGTATAGAAAGCAGTTCTTCCTCCGCCTAAAAATATTACTCTAACCGTTTTACGTTCCGGATACCAATCTATCTCATAATCCTCTACATTACCCAAGTCAAGGAATGTTCTTAAAGGAATCATTGTCACGCCTTCATCTGTCAAATAGGCCGGCACCTTCGTCTCTTGCTTCACTCCGTTTACAATAAAATAATCTTTTCCAATAGGCACTCTGATTTCCGTAGAAGCGGAAACGGTATCCTGCTTAAATTCCTTAGCCGAAACCGGCAAAGTGCTTATAACCATCATCAGTACAGCTAAAGATAGTATCTTTATAATACGCATTCCAACACCGCCTTTTAAATAAAGCTCAAGTCACCAAATACAGCCCTTTAGGATTCTTCATACAAGTAAGGGAAAACTTCCTTCTCATCACCTATATGAAGATACAATTATTGCACTCCCCAAAACGGTTTAACCGAATTATGGGTTCTGTTTATAATTGTGCTGTTAGTTTCAGCATCCCAAGAGATAGGCAGGCCATAAGAATCGCCCAAATCTCTCGCAGGCACATAGAAAACTCCGTCAACTATCTCAGATGTCCCTTTTCTGTACGGAATTTCATAATCGTCATTTATAATATAAAAGGATTTTCCTGCTATAAATGTAATTTCTCTTTCCCCATACATAACTATAGTTACGCTGATGTCCAAAGGGTTCCATATAATTTCATCGTAAGAATAAAAACCGTATATATCATGGAGAAGCATTCTGACAGGCACCATGGTAACGCCTTCATCCGATAAATACACAGGATGCTTCACAGCCCATTCCACGCCGTTGATAATAAAATAATCCGCGCCAATGGGCATTATTACCTCCTGATAACCGGGCATGGTGTTATATTGGGATTCCTCCGCCAAAACCGGCAGAGAGATTATAATAACCAGCAATATAATCAAAGAAATTATTTTTATAATACGCATACGCAATTCACCTTTGTTATATAAAGCCAAATTCACGAACTCCCGGGCTTTTCAGGGCTCCTATCTCGACTTTTTCTTTAGAAAAAGACTTGTTAAACAGTCAGGGAAGAAACTCCTAACGGAGTTTCTTCGTTATGTTTACAGTATACCATAAAAATGATTGTTTTTGAAGGCTTTTCGTTCAAAAAAATCCTTATTTTTTGCTGTTTTGGCATATTTTTTTCACATATAAAGCATAGTCGCAATATAGCCAATTTATACAAAAATACAACAATTTATTATATTGTTTTATATACTATTTCTAAAGAACTTATATATAAAAAATATGCCTATACAAATAGGCATTGATAAAGTATATTAAAAGTGATTTTCGCCTTATTTTCACAGTTTTCCGCCATTTAAGAATCAGAAAATTTACTGTGGATAAATATTCCCGTTCGCCACTTTAAAGGTTCTCACATTGTCATTTTCGATTTTTCTTATAACATCTTCAACCCCTGTGCAGGTCACAACTGTCTGTATATGGCTGATGTAGGATAAAAGATATTTCTGCCTTTTTTCATCCAGCTCCGATAAAACATCATCAAGCAGCAAAACAGGCACTTTGTCCTTTAGTTTTTTAATAATATTAATTTCCGCCAGCTTCATGGCTAAAGAGGCTGTCCTCTGCTGCCCCTGTGAGCCAAAAAGCCTTATATCATAATCGTTTATGGTGATATACAAATCATCTTTATGAACCCCAGAGGAGGTTGAGCCTAAAGCCAAATCCCGCTCCAAATTTCTCTCTAACTTTTCCAGAAAATTTTCCGGCGTAATATTGGGCTTGTATTGGAGCTTCAGCTTCTCCTTGTTATCGGAAATGCCCATGTAAATTTCAGAAGAAATTTCATCTAACTCCTGTGCAAAAGTCCTGCGAAAATCGTATATCTTCAATCCATGGGTAACCAGCTGCTCATTCCAAACAGAAATTGTATCCAGCAAGCTCTTATTTTTCACTGATGATTTAAGCAAATTATTGCGCTGTTTAAGCACTTTATAATAATTATTAAGCTCATGATAATAAATGCCCGAAAGCTGGCAAATTTCCATATCCATAAACTTGCGCCGCTCGGAAGGGCCTTCCTTCACCAGATTCAAATCCTGCGGGGAAAACATAACAATAATCAGCTGACCCAGCAAATCTCCCAGTTTTCTCACCGGCATGCCGTTTATGGCAATGGCTTTTCTCGAATCTTTTTTTAAATAAACGCTTATTTTATCCTTTATACCGCTGTTATTAAACATAAGCTGAATATAGGCTTCACTGCTTTCAAAATTAATTAAATCCCGCTCATTATTCGTCCTGTGGCTGCGGCCTGTTCCGCAAAAATAAAGGGACTCCAAAAAATTGGTTTTCCCTTGGGCGTTATCACCGTAGAATATATTAATCCCCGGGTGCAATTCAATATTTGTTTGATTTAAGTTTCTAAAACCCTTTAAAGAAACCGATAAAATTTCCATTGGCGCTAAAACCTTGGAGACTCCGTCCCCAAACCCCTGCAAGGGATTTCATCCCTTGACCCTTTTAATAAACCGTGTAATATACACGGTTTATAGGTTCCTATATTTATTATTTTTTAATATACACTTTTTTACATAACAGCTTTTATTTCAGTCATAAAACCATTATTTTATACTCATCATCATATTTGCATTACAAAACCGCTATTTCATATTCATCATCATAGCTACATGTAATAGTCATGCCTGAATATATTTTCCTACCCCGCTGTAGTGATGTTTCACCGTTTACTTTAACCTTGCCCTCTAATATAAGATATTTCGCATCAGAGCCGGAATTAACCACAGAGGCAAATTTCAAAAGGTCAGCGAGCTTTATATATTCCGTGTGTATTTTAACTTCTTTTTTTATCATAGTAACCTACTTTATCCTCAATGGGAGGACGAGATATTTGTAATTGTACGGCTCCTCACCATGGATGATACATGGGCTGAGCGGTGTTGTAAACTGCATAAAAATATAATCATCATCTATAACCTTAAGCATATCAATCAAATATCTGGGGTTAAATGCAATGCTAATGTCTTCGCCCTCTGTTTCAACGAGAATCTCATCATAAGAAGTTCCGGATTCTGTATTTGATGTGATTTTAACAACATCGCCTTCAATGCTGAGCTTAACAGGGTTTTTCTTAGTTTCTTTTGAAATAAGCGAAGCCCGCTCCAAACTTCTCAAAAGCTCATCACGGCTGCATTTAACAACTGTATTATAATCCGTTGTAAAAATCTGCTTGTATTTCAAAAACTCACCGTCTAAAAGCCTTGAAACCACTGTGCATTCTGCCATTTGAACAAGCACATGCTTGTCGGTGAAATACATGGAAATTTCTTCATCATTCGGCAGAATTTTTGAAATCTCATTTAATGTTTTTGAAGGAACGACTACTGAAATATTTTCATTTTCTCCCTCAAGCAGTTCATTTCTGTAAGAAACCCTGAAACCGTCCACAGCAACAACCGTTAAAGAGTTTTCTTCAATTTCAAGAAGCTCACCTGTTAAGACCGGCTTAGATTCATCCACAGAAACGGAAAAAATAGTTTGACGAATCATATTTTTAAATGTATTGGAATTGATTCTATATTCATTAATTTTCTCAATAGCCGGCAAAACAGGAAATTCATCACCGTTTTGAGCAGATATTTTAAATTCGGTTTTTCCGCATTTAATAATAACTACATTGTTTTCAGTAGTTTCAATAAGCACCCAGCCTTCATCGGGGAGCCTTCTGACTATTTCAAAAAACATCTTAGCCTCAAGGGCTATTAAACCTGTTTCAATAATCTGGGCTTCCATATAGCTGGTTTCAATACCCATTTCCAAATCATTGGAGGTCATTTTTAAACCATTAGAATCCGCCGACAGAAGGATACATTCCAATATTGGAAGAGTGGTTCTTGTTGATACGGCTTTTGATACAATATTAATATTATTGATTAATGTAGTTTTATCACATGTCAGTTTCATGTTTTCCTCCTTGACAAAAAACTTATGGGTGTGTGGAAATATTATATTAATTATATATCTTTTTAGGAGCAGTAGTAGTAGGGGCTGTGCAAACTATAGATAACCGCTGTCACCCTGCATAAAATATGGCTTTTTAATATAGAAAAACCCTGTTTATATCCTTCTTAAAACCGGAGTGCTTATAAACATTTTCCACATTCTGTTTTGCTATTGCAAATAAGTTTAAATTTATTAACAGCTTGGCTGTAATAATTAACTATTTAATTAACAATCAATTTTTCTATCTCAATGACCGCATTTTTAACACTTATATCCGATTCTATCATCTCTGTTATCTTATTACACCCGTGGATAACTGTTGAATGGTCTTTCCCTCCGAATTGCTCCCCTATTTTAGGCAAGGACATATCCAGGAGCTTTCTTGAAAGATACATGGCTATTTGTCTTGGGTAAGCAATATTTTGAGAACGCTTTTTGCTTTTTATATCCTCTGCGCTTATATTAAAATATTCACCCACAACCTTTTGAATATAATCAACATTTATTTCAGCCTTACCCACAGGGTCTATAATATCTTTTAAAGCAATTTCCGTCAGTTCTTGAGTTATTTCAGTTTTTGAAAGGGTGGCATAGGCGGTAACTTTATTTAAGGCTCCTTCTAAATCTCTTATATTTGATACAATATTTTTTGCAATAAATTTTGTTATGTATTCGGGAATATCAATATTATCCTGTTCAGCCTTTTTTTCAAGTATGGCTGTTCTCGTTTCAAAATCAGGCAGAGTTATATCAACAATTACACCCCAGCCAAATCTTGAGCGGAGCCTGTCCTCCAGAGTTTTAAGCTCTCTCGGCGGCTGGTCCGATGAAATAACGATTTGTTTATTGGCATTGTATAAAGTGTTGAAAGTGTGGAAAAACTCCTCCTGAGTTCCTTCCTTATCAGAAAGAAACTGTATATCATCTATAAGCAAAACATCAATATCTCTATATTTATCGCGAAATTCCTGATTTTTATTTGTTCTGATAGAATTAATAAGCTCATTCATAAATGTTTCAGCCGAGCAGTAGAGAACTTTGGTTTCAGGGTCCTGCTCCAATATATAATTACCTATGGAATGCATTAAATGGGTTTTGCCAAGGCCAACGCCTCCGTATAAAAACAGAGGATTATATGTGGTTTTCCCCGGAGCCTGTGCTATAGCTAAGGCAGTTGCCATTGCAAGCTCATTGGATTTACCTTTGACAAAATTATCAAATAAATATTTTGATATTAAATTCGATTTAATCGAAGGCCGGTTGTTGATAGGTATTGTATTCTTTTTTATATTGCCTTTAGAATCAATATCTTCTTTTAAAACAATTTTAACATCAATTTCAGATTCCATAACTGCGCGCAGGGCTTTTGTTATGATTTTTAAATGCCTTTGTTCTACAGTGACCTTGTGGAAATTGTCACTGCAAAAAAGATAAAAAACATTCTCCTTTATATAAACAGGCTCCAATGCTAAAATAAATGTGCCGAAAGTCACTTCCGTAAGTGAATCCTGCAAAATAGGGAGTGCTTCCTCCCAATATTCATGAGCTGAAAAAGACATAATGTTGCGCTCCTTAATGAACTTGATGTTAATTTTTATTCATATAATAACTTTTCCACAACGCTAAAGTATTAAAAGTAAAGAACTTATTGTTATTTTGGTTTAGTTATACACAGAGTTATCAACAGATTGTGTATAACTTTTGCAAATTTTAATATGAAATTTCCCTCTGAACATATAATATTATAATAACAAAATAAACTTTCATTAGCAATAAAATGTTTGTCCGCTTATATGTAAATAAATCGGCCGGAGGCATAAGTTTATTAGAATAGCCTAATAAATGCAAATTTTTTAAATGTAGTTCTTGACGGAAGAGGTATTATCTAATATAATAGCAATGATGTCTTACAGGCTATTGGCTGTAAGGGGATTTGTATGATATTAAGTTGTTATGATACAACATATGGTTAAGGAGGTGCTTGGAAGATGAAAATGACATTTCAGCCTAAGAAAAGGCAAAGATCTAAGGTTCATGGTTTTCGTAAAAGAATGAGTACTGCAAACGGCAGAAAAGTTCTTCAAAGAAGGCGCAGAAAAGGCAGGAAGGTACTTTCAGCTTAATTGCTGTTTAAAGGGTACTTCTATTATTAAATAAGTAATTCTCTTATAAGGCCGCTTTGTGTGGCCTTTTTAAGGTATCAGAAACACGGTGATAAAAATGAAGAATACCGTTTCTCTTAAAAAAAACTATGAATTTCGCCATGTATATAATAGAGGCAAATCAATTGCCAACAGGCTGCTTGTAATGTATCTTCTGCCAAACGGCACAGATTCCAACAGGCTTGGCTTGTCTGTGAGCAAAAAGGTAGGCGGCTCTGTTGTGAGAAGCAGAGTTACAAGACTTATAAAGGAAAGCTACAGGCTTGGTGAAGAAGGAATTAAAAAAGGCTATACTATTGTTTTTATTGCCAGGAACTCATGTAACGGCGCTTCTTTTAAAGAAGTAAACAGCGCTGTGATACATTTACTTAAAAAACATGATATGTTAATCTCTTAATATTCAAATTATCTGATAGACAAGCGGCGATTTTAAGTATAAAATTGTTTTGGTGTGATTTTATTGATTAAGAAGACATTGCTTGGTTCAATTCGTTTTTATAAGAAATACATATCTCCGCTTTTGCCGGATATGTGCAGGTATTATCCTACATGCAGCGCATATATGTATGAGGCCGTTACCAAATACGGAGTAATCAAGGGCGGTGCCATGGGTATTTGGCGTATACTCCGTTGCAATCCGTTTTCCAAAGGCGGTTATGATCCTGTTCCTTAATCGCAAAAGAGTTTTTTGAAAAGGGCAATATAATTTTAAATATAATCAGCTGAGCTGTTTCAATAATTTAAGATGAAAAACAGTACTATTTCTGGGGGGAAAAATATTGGCGGAACAAATGCTATTAAACGGAAGCGTTTTATTAAAGAATATTATACAGAAGGATCCTACATTTCTTGTAGCTTGGTTATCTTCTATTTTCGGTTATATTCTTAATGCAATTTATAATTTTATAAGTATGTTTTCTTCAACAGGTGCAAATACTTTAGGTCTTGCCATAATAATAATGACTATAGTATCAAAAGTTATTATGCTGCCATTGAATGTTAAAAGCCATAAATCCATGGCCGCCATGCAGAAATTGCAGCCGGAGATGGAAAAGATTAAAGCTAAATACGGTGACTCTAAAGATCCGGAAGTTCAAAAGAAAATGAATATGGAAATCAGCCAGTTATACTCAAAAAATAAAGCGAATCCATTAACAGGCTGTTTGCCAATGTTTATACAATTCCCTATTTTTATGGCTCTTTACTATATTATGAACCAGCCGTATTATTTCATTAAGAATCTTGGCCAGCTTTATTCAAATATTGCCGAGCAGCTTGTTGCTGAAGGCGTCATTAATGTTGCCGGATATATGGATGTTATGAATGTTCTTGTCGGGCCTAAGGTTCCCGCTAAAATGGACCTTGATATGATGGTTCCCGAGCATGTTGTTAAAGCCATCGGTAAATTTACTCCTGATGAATGGGGCTATCTTCTTGAAAATATTTCCTCAGGCACAGCCGCAGCGATCAGGCCGCTTTTGGAATCTGCTCAGTCGGTTCAAAATTTCTTCGGTGTTATGACTACGGAAAACACAGGTTTTTCTTGGCCTTCAATATTAATACCGATACTTTGTGTTGTATTTACATTCCTTTCAAGCTATTTAACAAACAAGCAGTCAAAATCTACCGACCCTAATGTTAAAATGCAGCAGAATATGATGATGTTCGGTATGCCTATTATGATGGGCTTTATTACATTCGGTATGCCGGCAGGCGTTGGTATTTACTGGGTTACATCCAATGCAACTCAAATTATTCAGCAAATTGCTTTTACCAAAATATTCAGTAAAGAAAAGCCTGAAGAAATTGTTGATCCTAAGCCTGTTAAAAAGAATAAAAAATAATGATAAAGTTAACTATTGCGGATAGCTGTATTATTTAAAATTGTATCCGCCTATCATAAACGGAGGGTTTTATATGGACAGTATTGAAAAATCTGGGAAAACGGTTGAGGAAGCTATTGAGGAAGCATTAGCCATTTTAAACTGCACGAGAGATCAGGTAGAGGTTGAAATAATTGAGCAGGGCTCCAAAGGGTTTTTAGGCTTGGGCTCTAAACTTGCCAAGGTTCTGGTAACAAAGAAAAATAATCCTGAGAAAAAAGCAAAAGAGTTTCTTAAAGAAGTTACTATGTTAATGGGCTTATCAGTAGATATAGAAACAGAGCTAGATGATGAAAAGCATTTGAACATGGATTTAAAAGGCAACAGCTTAGGCGTTTTAATCGGAAAAAGAGGCCAAACTCTGGATTCTCTTCAATATCTTATTAATCTTGTTGTAAATAAAGGCGATGCGCCTTATGTTTCCGTAACCTTGGATACTGAAAATTATAGGCAAAAACGTAAGGAAACTTTGGAGAATCTTGCATTTAATCTTGCCAAAAAAGCAAAATCTTCAAGGCGCAATGTTATCCTTGAGCCTATGAATCCTTATGAGAGGCGCATTATCCATGCTGCTCTTCAAAATGACAGATATGTAACTACCTATAGCCAAGGCGAAGAGCCTTATAGGAATGTAGTTATATCACCTAAATAGAATTATCCGTTTATAAACGGAGGTGTTGTTTTGAACTCAAAAATTTTAAAAGGTGTTCTTATATTTTGTGTTGTATTTTTAGCGATAAGTGTAGTGTTTGAAATATTACTCTGTATTTTTTTTGATCATACAGTAACGGTTGAGCGCATTTTGGAGATACTTTCATTTGGGTTTGTATCCGCTGTTGCATGGTTCATAGTTTTGAAATTGCGTAAGGAATAGATGTTTTTGCAATCTTTAATAAATGAGGCCGTCTATGTCGCCCTTTCATAAGAAAATAAAATATCCGAAAAGTCTATTTAAGTATCCAAGAGCTTCGCTTAGCGAAGACAAGGGTATGCGTAGCATACCGGGATTCGTCAAAATTTCTTGTTTAATTCACTGTGGGATTCTCTTTTCCTAGCGGAAAAGACCGAGCGCCCGAAACTCGCTTAAGTCGTGCTTGTACTTGCTTCGCAAGCACTTGGCTTGAACCACGCGTGTTTCTCACGGCACCCTGAGTTGTTTACGGCGAAATTTTTCCTCGAATCTACTATAAATAGCCATTTTCGTATTGCTTATGTTTTCTTATTACAGGACTCCTAATCGGCCTTTATTTGTATGTGGGGGGATTTTAATGGATTATTTAACCGATACAATTGCTGCCGTATCTACCGCAGTCGGCGGCGGCATAGCCATAGTGAGAATGTCCGGCCCTGCATCTGTGGATATTATTGAAAAGCTGTTTATACCTGTGGGGAAATGTGCCTTCCAAAGTCACAGGGTTTATTACGGGCATATTGAGCATGGTGGAAATATCATAGACGAATGTCTTTTAACCATAATGAAAGCCCCAAAAAGCTATACTAAAGAGGATGTTGTGGAAATCAGCAGCCACGGCGGCGTTAAATCTGTTGAGCGCATACTCTCTGCCCTCCTGGATTCAGACGCCCGCATGGCTGAGCCGGGAGAGTTTACAAAGCGCGCTTTTTTAAACGGGCGTATTGATTTGGTAAATGCTCAGGCTGTAATTGATGTTATAAATTCCAAAACCGATATATCCCATAATCAGGCGCTTTACAGGCTTCAGGGTAAACTTTCAAGCGATATAATTGCCATAAGAGAAAAGCTACTTAATATGTTGGCTTTAATCGAGGTTTCCATTGACTATCCCGAGCATGATATGGAGCATGATAATATGGAAAGTATTCTCCCTGAGCTGACTGCCCTACTTTCTCAGGTTGAAGAGCTTATTGCGCGGGGGAAAACGGGGATGGTAATTTCCCAAGGGATACAGGCTGTTATTGCAGGCAAGCCAAATGTTGGCAAAAGCTCTATTTTAAATAGGATACTTTTGACAGAGCGGGCGATTGTGACAGATATACCCGGCACAACGAGAGATATTTTGCAAGAGGTTGCCAGTATAAAAGGCATACCTGTTAATATTGTGGATACGGCGGGAATCAGGCAGACAGAGGATGTTGTTGAAAAATTCGGCGTGGAAAGAAGCATTGAGTATGCTGAAAATGCCGATTTGATTCTGTTTGTTCTGGACGGCTCATGTGATATTAGTGAAGAAGATATAGATATTTTCAACCGCATAAGAAATAAGAAATATATTGCTGTTTTAAATAAATGTGATTTGGATAAGAAAATAGATTTGAGCGTTTTAGGAGCCGAGATTGAAAATATGGCAGAAGTTTCCGCCAAAGAAGATAACGGAATGGAAGAATTGTATAATCTAATATATAATATGTTTGTAGACGGGCATGTAAGTGTTGAAAATACTCCCCTAATCTCCAATGCAAGGGATATGCTCTCGCTTAAAAATGCCAAAAATCATATACTTTCAGCCATTGAAACTGTTGAAAGCGGCATGACAGAGGATATGGCAGCCATTGATATTGAGGAAAGCTATGCTTACTTAGGGCAAATTATAGGCGAAACGGTTGAAGATGATGTTATCGACAGGATATTTTCTCAATTTTGTTTAGGGAAATAGGTGTTTTATGTTTTATGAAGCAGATAATGTTGATGTTTGCGTAATAGGAGCAGGCCATGCCGGCTGTGAAGCGGCGCTGGCTTCTGCCCGCATGGGGAAAAGTACTATATTGTTTTCCATGAATTTAGATTCTGTGGCGATGATGCCATGTAATCCAAATATCGGTGGCAGCTCCAAAGGCCACCTCGTTAAGGAGATTGATGCCCTCGGCGGGGAAATGGGACGCAACATTGATAAATCCTATATACAGAGCCGTATGCTCAACACAGGCAAAGGCCCTGCGGTTTATTCTCTCAGAGCGCAGGCCGATAAACAGGCTTACAGCCTTGAGATGAAAAAGACAATTGAGAACACTCCTCTGCTCACTTTGGTTCAGGATGAGATTGTTCATATGGAAGTCAAAGATGGACAGGTTCGGTCATTAACCGGTCAAGGCGGTGCCGTTTACCGCTGTAAAGCGGTCATAATATGCACAGGAACGTATTTGGATTCACGCTGTCTTTTCGGCGATGTGATTAATGAAAGCGGCCCTAACGGCTTGAAATCCTCTGTGGATTTTAAGCATTGCCTTGAAAATCTTGGTATAAAAATGTTCCGCTTTAAAACGGGAACGCCTGCAAGAGTTGACAGGCGAAGTGTAGACTTTTCCAAAATGGCTTTGCAGGAGGGTGATATCCCAATTGTGGCTTTTTCTTTTGAGAATGAAAATGTAGATATTTCCAGAGAGCAGCTCCCCTGCTATTTAACCTACACAAATGAGGAAACTCATGAAATTATAAGAAATAATATTCACCGCTCGCCTATGTATTCCGGCGTTATTGAGGGAACGGGGACGAGGTATTGCCCTTCTATAGAGGACAAAATTGTGCGCTTTGCTGATAAGGACAGGCACCAGGTTTTTATCGAGCCGGAGGGCGAAAACACTAATGAAATGTATGTGCAGGGTATGAGCACCTCTTTACCGGAGGATGTTCAAAAGGCTATGTACAGGACTTTGCCGGGGCTTGAAAACTGCCGCTTTACTCGTACAGGCTATGCTATTGAATATGACTGCATAGATGCCACTCAGCTGAAGCTGTCTCTGGAGTTTAAAAATATCGGCGGATTGTTTTCGGCAGGGCAGTTTAACGGAAGCTCAGGCTATGAAGAAGCCGCAGCACAAGGGATAATAGCCGGGATAAATGCCGCAAGATATATAGATAATGAATCGGCTTTTATTATTGATAGAAGCCAGGGCTATATTGGGGTGCTACTGGACGATTTAGTTACAAAGGGAACAAACGAGCCCTATAGGATGATGACCAGCCGAGCAGAATACCGGCTTTTATTGAGGCAGGATAATGCTGATTTAAGACTTACTGAGCGGGGGCATGAATTAGGGCTTATTTCTGAGAGTCGATATATGTCGTTTGCTAAAAAGCGCGAAAATATTGAGCAGGAAGTAAAAAGAGTGAACAATACAGTCATTGCACCTAGCGATAGTGCAAATGATATGATGAAAAAATTCGACAGTGCAATAATCACTACAGGTATAAAGCTGGCGGAATTAATCAAGCGCCCCGAGCTTAATTATGAGCTTTTGGCGGAGATAGATGAGAGCCGCCCTGAGCTTACCTTTGCAGAGCGTGAGCAGGTAAATATTCAGATAAAATATGAAGGCTATATTGCAAAGCAGTTTATGCAGGTGGAAAAGTTTAAGAAAATGGAAGAAAATCTCATCCCTGAGGGCTTGGATTATAATAATATTCAGGGGTTGAGAATAGAAGCCAAGCAAAAGCTGAGCAATATCAGGCCGCTAAATTTAGGACATGCAGGGAGAATCAGCGGAGTTTCACCTGCGGATATTTCGGTTTTAATGATTTATCTGGAATATTTGAAAAAAAGCGAAGGCGGAAAATAGCTTTCGCAGCGATGGTTCGGGCAAGGCATTTGTTTTAACTTAAATTACTATAATTTTTCAAATTTTCGTAAAATTATAGCTTCAACCAAGGGCTGCAACATACACAGATTATGAGAGAATACATAAATTATAACAGGGTATGTTCCCCATACATACGAGGCTTAGGCCTTGTACATTTAATGCCGGGAGGAATAAATTTGCTGGATAATTTAATCATTAAACTGCCCTTGACATATAAGAAGGAAAATGTTTTTATACCTGCCAACTTTGCTTTTGCGAAGGAAAATATAAAGGGAGAAAGCCCCTTCTTTGCCTTAGAGCACAGCGAAAGCAGCCAATATACTTTAGGCAGGTTTTTGGAAGCTGTAAAGTACAGCAAAATAGATGACGCTATGGCGTATATCAGCAAAAATTACACTGACAAGGTGGACATAGCTCAGATTTGGGAAGCCTTGGATGAAGAAAATGAAGTTTGCACCAATTATATTGTAAAAAGCCCCTTTAAAAAGGCGCCCAGAAATTGCACGGATTCAACAATTATGCTTTTTGACAAGAATGATAAAAAAATGCGGATTTTTAATATTTACATGCTCAAAGAGCCGGACAGGTTTGGAATGTGGAAAATATATAGCATAGAACAGGAATAAAATATGGATATAAAGAATTTTATGAATGAGGCGCTTTGCCGTTATGAAATGAATATAGCCGTAAACAGGATTGAGAATTTTATCCGTTATATGGATTTACTGTTGGACTGGAATAATCGCGTGAATCTTACGGCGATTACTGATAAAGAGCAGATTGTGCTTAAGCATTTTGTTGACAGCCTTGCCCTTGTGAAATATATGGACATTAGCGGAGCTAAAATGATTGATGTAGGCTGCGGGGCCGGCTTTCCCGGGCTGCCGCTGAAAATAGCAAATGATAATATTGAGCTGACCTTGCTGGACTCTTTGAATAAACGGATTGTTTTTTTAAACGAAGTTATTGAGGATATTGGCCTGTTTGATGTGAAAGCCCTTCATGGGCGGGCTGAGGATGCGGCGTTTGACAGTAGCCAAAGGCAAAGCTATGATATTGCCGTTTCGCGGGCTGTTGCAAGGCTTAATGTATTATGTGAATACTGCCTGCCTTTTGTGAAAGTTGGCGGAGTTTTTGTGGCGTATAAAGGCTATGATGTGGATGAAGAGCTTGAGGAAGCCCAAAAAGCCATAAGGGAAATGGGTGCTGTTTTGGAAAAGGTGGAGAAGATTGATTTTGACATGGAGTTCTCCCGTTCCTTAATTTTCATTCGCAAAAAGTATGACACTTCTTTGAAATACCCCAGAAAGCCTGCTTTAATTGCAAAAAAGCCTATTATTTGAGCGGGTTTTTTGATGGAATATGAATTAAACTAAATATTCAGAAGATTATGGATAATATTTATTAAATGGAAAATTATGGTATTATTTATCAAAGCCTGTGATCGCTTTGATAAATATCATAATTTTCCATTTTTTATTGGGTTAGGATCGGGAATTTTGCGGAAGAAATTTATATAAAGGGTTTTCAAATCAAAGGAAGTTAAAAGGTTAAGGCAGGTTTTTTTGCTTCCGGGGCTAATATGCCTATTAAAAATGATATTAAATCATATTATTATATATTTGCAAAGGAGAGTTGTTATGAGTGTTGCGGCAGTTTCCATACATAGGGATATAGCATATCTGCCAATTGATATTATCCGGCCGAATGTTCATCAGCCGAGGAAATTGTTTGATGAGAAGGAGCTGGAGGAGCTTAGCCTTAGTATGGTTCAGTACGGGGTTTTGCAGCCTATTACGGTTCGCGTTGCAAAAGGGTATTTTTATGAGCTTATATCCGGCGAGAGAAGGTTGAGGGCGGCCAGAATGGCTGGGCTTGTAACAGTGCCTGCTATTGTTATGGAGGTGAGCGAGCGGGACAGCGCTGTTCTGGCTATGATAGAGAATTTACAGCGCAAGGATTTGAATTATATTGAAGAAGCCGAAGGATTTTTAAGGCTGATGGAAGAGTATAATTTTACTCAGGAAATGCTGGCGGGCAGAATAGGCAAAAGCCAGTCGGCTGTGGCAAATAAAATCCGCCTGCTTAAGCTGCCGGAGGCTATCAGGCAGCAGCTTGCGGATAATAACCTGACAGAGCGCCATGCAAGGGCATTGCTTAAGCTGGCCGCTGAAAATGAGCAGATGATTATTTTGAAGCGGATTGTGGCGGATAAGCTGACGGTGGCAAAGACGGAGGAATTAATCGGCAAGGTTTTATCCAACGGCATTGATAAGGTTGACAAGAAAAAGAAAAACACAAAAATAAAAATTAAAATAAAGGATATACGCATTTTCAGCAATACCATAAAGAAAAATATCAGCGTGATGGAAAGCTCCGGCTACCATGCGGAATATGAAATGTTTGAGGATGAGGGGAAATATGAGTTTATAATTAAAATAAGGCCGTCGGAATAAACGCTTGCCGATTCTTCATGAAAAGCAAATAAAACTCCCTGACCAAATACCGGCAGGGAGTTTTTATCGGAAAAGGGTATTACTGAGCGGGAATAGGAACAGCCTTTTTAATTATAACCACTGTTGAAGCCTGCGCGGCGGGTAAGGTTACATAGCTGCCGTTAATATACATGGCACAATTTGAGCCACTGTTTAAGGAAATAGCATCAACACAGCCGAGGCTTAGCATTATGTGGCACATATCGTCAATATTTGCAGAGGGGCTGTAAACGAAAATAATGCGCCCGTCACCAAGAGAGCCTGTGGCGCTTCTGGCAATGGAGAGGGCTCTTTCGTTAACGGCATTAGGGAGCGCTTTTTCAACATTAATCTTTTTGTCTTTAACTAGCCTGTAGCTGCCGGATAGAATTTGAGCGATATTATCAAGTGAAAAACTTTCCGCATCTGAATTAACGGACATATGCTGAATGGACAGGGTTCTGCCGATTTCCGGATTAATAAAATAGGTGGTGTTTGCGAATTTATCCGAAAAATAGAGCAGATAGCCTTTTGGCGGTATATTTACCTGCCGCCCGGCTTCAACGCGGAAGAAGGATTTAATAACCGAATCCTCTACACTTGCCACCCAGCCGGAGCTGGTTATGTTTACAGCGGCGCCATGATAAGGAGTATAGAGTATGCTTTGCTCGCCTGTTTGGTTTATGGCATTAATATCCCTTATAGTCCAGGAAAGCGCGCGCTTATTGGAATTATCCGTAGTAAGAACCCGTGAAAATATCATAGGCTTGCCGAAAAATAAGCTGCCGGACTCATTAATCCCCATGGAGGTAAGCCCGGGAGAAGTGTATAAAAACTCACCGTTTGCATAGAAATTGCCTTGGGGATTATTTTCATCCGCCAAGGAGCCGTTAATTACGGCAAGAGGAGCCTCCTCCGCTACGATTTTGGAAAGATCGGCTTTTTGGCTTATATTTGCGCCGACATTTTTTGCGGTTAAAACAATTTCGCTGCTTTTCAAGTCAACAGTGACAATTTTTGCTTCAATATTGCGCTGAGAGATTTCAAATTTCTTTTCTTCATAGCTTATGCCGGCCGGCAAGGCTTCAGCAAATACAAAAGCACTGCTTTGGACAAATATTAATAAAAATAACAAAAACGAAAAATTGCGTTTAAGCATAAAAAAAATCTCCTTTTACTGCTTTATTACACTGGTTCATAAATAAAATTAACCAATTGAAAATTTGCATTTATGAAACAATAAACAGCCATTTATTCTACGACAGACTCAAGCACTTTGCCGATAGGTTCGTTGATTATAAGATTGGCAAGATAATCCCCGCCGGTTTCTGATTTGTTGATTACAACAAGGTTATTGCCTTTAAAAAATTGAATCAAAGAGGCAGCAGGGTATACTGCCAAGGATGTTCCCCCGATTATGAGGGTATCGGCCTTTTTAATATGGGAAACGGCCTCGTTAACTGTATTTGTATCCAGCCCTTCCTCATACAATACAACATCAGGCTTGACTACTGCGCCGCAGCAGCATTTGGGAATAGGCTTGTTTTCTATTATATAAGAGAGCTCATATGGTTTGCGGCAGGCCATGCAGTAGTTCCTGTGGATGCTGCCGTGAAGCTCGTAAACCTTGTGGCTGAGCGCGGCTTGATGGAGCCCGTCTATATTTTGCGTGATTACTGCTTTTAAAATCCCCCGCTCCTCCAGCTTTGCAAGGGCGATATGGGCGGCATTAGGCTTTGCATCAAGAAATATCATGTTATTTATATAAAAATCGTAAAAATCTTCCGTATTGGATTTAAAGAAGCTATGGCTTAACATAATTTCAGCAGGGTAAGGGTATTTTTTTGTATAGAGCCCGTCAGCGCTTCTGAAATCGGGGATATTGCTTTCTGTAGAAACCCCCGCTCCGCCGAAGAAAACCATGTATTGGCTGTTGTCTATTATATTTTTCAATTGTTCTAATTTTTCATTTAACATAATAAAACCTGCTTTTTATACTAAATTGGCAACGGCAGAATTTGTTTCAGCCAATAAATCTGAAACGGATAGCTCAATCTGTACGCCTATTTTGCCGCCGCTTACTATAATTGTATCCAGCTTTTCGCAAGAGCAATCAATAAAGGTTTTCAGCTTTTTCTTTTGCCCTATGGGAGAGCAGCCGCCTTTTATATAGCCTGTTACGCTTAATAAATCAGCCTGTTTAATCATTACTATGGATTTTTCATTAGCGGTTTTTGCAGCCCGGGACAAATCAAGCTCATGTTCCACAGGAACGACGAAGCAAAAATGCTCCGATTTGCCTTTTGTAATCAAGGTTTTATAAACCATATGGGGCGCTTTATTGATTTTAGCCGCAACGCTTATGCCGTCAATACCGTTTGATCCATCATATTCATGAATGGTATAGGGTATTTTATTTTTATCAAGAAGCCGCATGGCATTGGTTTTCAATTAAAATCACCTTGATTTTTATAATTAGTTTTTGGAAGAATCATCATTCCGGTTATATAATTGGCAAAGATATTTAAGCCCTTCACACGCACTGTCAGTAAACATGGATTCTTTAAAGCGGAAGCCCCAGTTCCCGCTGGGCGAGCCGGGTATGTTCATCCTATGCTCACCATCAAGGCTCATAATATCCTGAATGGGTATTATAGCTGTTTGGGCGGAGGAGCTGAAAGCAAGGCGTATTAAATCCCAGCTTATATCCTCACCTGATATGCTAAGGTATTTGCGCACAAAATCCCGTTCATGCTCAGGGGCGCTGCTGTACCAGCCCAGTGTTGTGTCATTATCATGGGTGCCGGTATATACGATATAGTTTGAATCATTATAATTATGTGGCAGATAGCTGTTTTTAGCGTTATCTAAAAAGGCGAATTGCAAAATTTTCATCCCTGGCAGGTTGAGGCTTTTGCGCAAAGCAGAAACATCTTCCGTTATTATGCCTAAATCTTCCGCTATTATGGGGAGGCTTCCCAATTTATCATGAGCGGCTTTGAAGAGCTTTTTGCCGGGGCCTTTAACCCATTTGCCGTTAATTGCCGTTTTCTCCCCGGCGGGCACTTGCCAATAGGCAGCGAACCCTCTGAAATGGTCTAAGCGGACAATATCAAACATGCTGAAGCTATGCTTAAGGCGCTCAGTCCACCAAAAGAAATTGTCCTCCTCCTGAAATTTAAAGTTATAGAGAGGATTGCCCCAAAGCTGGCCGCTTTCACTGAAATAATCAGGGGGAACGCCTGCTATATGAGAAGGAAAGCCCTTTTTATCAATCAAAAACAACGGGCGGTTCGCCCAAAAGTCAGATGAGTCCGTTGAGACGAATATAGGGAGATCACCTATTATTTCGATCCCGTTGGAATTGGCGTACGCCTTTAACTTTTCCCACTGGGAGAAAAACAGGAACTGTATAAATTTATTATATTCTATTTCGGAGAAGAGGAGAGCTTTGTATTTTTCAAGCTCTGAAACTTTTCTCTCCCGCAAATCCTCCGGCCATGTGAAAAGCATGGCATCGGCATAATAATCATCGAAATAATCTGTATCAATATAATTTTCCAAATATAATTTTATGCTTTCATATTCATCATTATTTTTTTTAGCAAGCCTTAAATTTTTAAAATGGACTTTTATTGCCATGAATAAAGCATAATCATCCAGCCATTTGTTATTTTTGCAAAATAAGCGGAACTTTTTAATTTTAATCTCGTCTTTAGAGTTAATGAAGTTTTTATAGGCTATGCGGAAAAGATTTTCCTTATACTCAGAAACTTTGCCATACTCTACCCTACTTTCATTAAAAATAGGAGGGCTTGATATATCGAAAGGCTCAATAAACCCTTCTTCAGCCAATAAAGCAGGGCTTATTAAGAGGGCATTGCCTGCGAAGGAAGAATTGCTTTGATAAGGCGAATTGCCTGAGCCTACGGGGTTTAGCGGCAGCATTTGCCAATAGCTCTGGTTCGCCTGTTTAAGAAAATCTATAAATTTATAAGCGTATTCACCAAAATCTCCAATTCCGTAAGGTGACGGGAAGCTGGTTGGGTGGACTAAAATGCCGGATTTTCTTTTATTATTCAAAAGTTCTCCTCCATGGGGTAAAGGTATGTGAAAAATTTTATTGTTTAATGATAGGTTGCAATTTTAAGGGGCAATCCTTTTTAAGGTTTGCTGAAATAATTATCCAACGCGGCTAAAAGCATTTTGTAGCCCAGTTTATGCTGCCAGAAGGATTTATCCTCAGTAAGGACTACGTTTTTAAATTCGTCATATTTTATATATTTTACAGCTTGAACTTCTTCAGCCTGCATAATGATTTCATCTATATTGAAATCGGCTTTTAATAAAAAAACATCATAGATTTCGTTATCAATATAAGAAGAGTCATCATAATGTGTACATTCTAAAAAAGTGTAAAGGTATTTTATAAAATCGGCTAAATGGGAAATGTCCAATCCTAATTCTTCTTTTGTTTCACGAACCAGTGTAATTTCAATAGATTCAGAGGCATCAATATGACCGGCGACAGAAACGTACCATAAATCGGCCCCCATATCCTTATTGGAGCTGCGCTGCTGGATTAAAAGTTCATTATTTGCATTTATTATCCACAGATGTATGACTCTGTGGCATATTCCGGTTTTATGAGCGTCACTTCTCTCAATTATATTATCAGTTTTTTCCCCGAATTTATTGTATATATTAAAATATTCCATATTTAACTCCAAATTTATTTAGAAATTGTGAGATTGCGCCTGCTTTACTCGGCGCCGGATAAAGCTAAGCGCATTATAATTTCACCATCTTCAATTTCGCCGGTTTTCTTAAAGCCTGCGCTTTCATACAGCGCTTCACCCACTGCATTTTCAGGTGCGTAGGATAAGTAGACCTCATTAATGCCAAATTCTTTTTGCAAATATTCAATTCCAAGATATAGGGCGGCTTTGCCATAGCCTTTTTTCTGGAATTTTTCATCTATCATCAACCGCCAAACGGTATATTGCTTTTCTTCTTTAATATAGCCCAGCATAATGAAGCCAACCATTATATCATCTGCATAAATTGCAAAGGGGTATGCGCTATCATAAAAAACCCAAGCCTGCGCCAGTGAATGGCGGTTAGGCGCAACAAAATCTTTCTGGCTTTCTGATACCTTTAAATCTAAACATTCCCGATAGTTATCTTCCGTTATATTTCTTAACTCAATCATATAGAAATCTCCTACAGTTATGGGAATTGTTGAAAAAAGATTAGTATTTACAGTATATACCACAATAGCCCAGAAAACCAACAATACCGGTGAAGTCTTAAGCATTTTTTAATAGTTTACGGCTTGTATGCTGATGTGTTAATATGTAGGGGAACAAAGTATGGTTCCATCAGACCTAATTATATTAAGAGGTGTTTTATGTATTATAATAATTTGACTATGCTTGCCGATTTGTATGAGCTGACTATGATGCAGGGTTATCTTTTAACGAATACCCATGAAAAACAGGTGGTTTTCGATTTATTTTACAGGACAAATCCTTTGGGCAACGGCTATGCCATATGCGCGGGGCTGGAGCAGGCAATTGAATATATTAAAAATTTACATTTTTGCGAAAGTGATATAGATTATTTAAAGAGCAAAGGGATTTTTAAAGAAGAGTTTATTGAATATTTGAGAAATTTTAAGTTTCAGGGAGATGTTTATGCCATACCCGAGGGAAGTGTTGTTTTCCCGCAGGAACCGCTTTTGAGAGTTAAGGCTTCTGTTATCGAGGCTCAATTAATAGAAAGCGCTTTGCTTAATATTGTTAACCACCAGAGCTTAATTGCCACAAAAGCTGCCAGAGTAGTTTATGCGGCAGGCGGCGACAGCGTGCTTGAGTTTGGGCTGCGCAGGGCACAGGGTCCTGATGCCGCCATATATGGAGCCAGAGCGGCTGTTATTGGCGGCTGCAAATCAACAAGCAATGTAGCCAGCGGCAAAATGTTTGATATACCGATTTCAGGCACACATGCCCACAGCTGGGTTATGAGCTTTCCCGATGAGCTGACGGCTTTCAGAGAATATGCGAATCTTTATCCGGATATGTGCATTTTGCTTGTGGATACGTATAATACATTGAAAATAGGTGTTCCAAATGCCATAACGGTTTTCAACGAGCTTAAGGCAAAGGGGCATAAACTTGCAAATTACGGCGTTCGGCTGGACAGCGGAGACTTGGCATATTTATCCAAAAAGGTAAGAGAGATGCTTGACAGCGCAGGGTTTGAGGATGCGATTATCAGCGCATCAAGCGATTTAGACGAGGATCTTATTACAAGTTTAAAATCGCAGGGGTCGAAAATTACTCTTTGGGGAGTAGGCACAAATTTAATAACCTCAAAGGGCTGGCAGGCTTTTGGCGGAGTTTATAAACTTTCGGCTGAAATAACTGAAAATAGTGTTGCTCCTAAAATTAAACTTTCTGAAAATCCTGAAAAAATTACAAATCCGGGCATTAAAACAGTTTTCAGACTTTATGATAAGAAAAACAATAAGATTCAAGCGGATCTCATTAGCCTTTATGATGAAAAGATAAATGAAAATGAGGATTTGACAATTTTTCACCCCATAAACACTTGGAAGAAAATGACCTTAAAAGCGGGGACTTATTCTGTGAGAGATTTACTTGTGCCTGTGTTTTTAAACGGACAATGCGTTTATGATAGCCCAAGCGTTGGGGAAATAGCCGAATACTGCAATAATGAGAAGGAAACACTTTGGGAGGAATCTAAGAGACTTGTAAATCCCCATGGTGTGCCGGTTGACTTGTCTCTGAAATTATATGAGCTTAAGCGGGATATGATAAATGAAATCAGAGGCGAATAAGCTCGTTAAGATAATCGTAATAAATAGAAAACATTTTATTTTGTTGAAGCCATAAGTTTAAGTATGTTATACTTATTGTGCTATAGTGGGTGAAATAATTGGTTTTATTGAAAGCGAAGGAAATTTATCTTGAAGAAAAGGTTCTTTTTAATTCGGCTATAGCTGTTGAAAACGGCTGTATTACGGCGGTTGATATTCAGCAGGAGCAGAGCTTTTGCGGTGATATAATTGATTTGGGCTCTTTAAAGCTCTTACCCGGCTTTATTGATATTCATGTCCATGGCGGCAATGGCTACGATATTATGGACTCAACTTATGAAGCTGTTAACGGAATTTCCGAGTACAAAATATTAGAAGGCGTAACGGCCTTCTGCCCTACTACGGTAACCTGTGACACGGAAGGTCTCAAAAATGCGCTGGAGTGCATTAAGCAATCTAAGGATAGAGGGGTTAACGGGGCGAGAATTATTTGGCCTTTTATTGAAGGGCCTTTTATTAATATTTTGCGTAAAGGCGCCCACCGTGCTGAGCATGTTAATGAAAAGCCTGATGGGAGCATATATGATTTAATTGAAAGCTATGGCGGTAAACTGTCATTATTAATGGCACCTGAGCTAAATGGAGCTTTGGATATAATACATGGCTTGACAGGCAAAGGCATGAATGTCAGAATAGGCCATTCCAATGCTGATTTTGAAACGGCGGTTGAAGCTGTGGAAAATGGCAGCAATATTGCGGTGCATTTGTTTAATGCTATGGAGCCTGTTTCAGCAAGATCGCCGGGGATTATAAGTGCAGCTTTGCTAAATAATGGGATATATGCTGAAATAATTTGCGATTTGGTACATGTCCATAGAGCTTGCCTCGAATTATTGCTTAAGGTAAAGGATAAGGATAAAATAATATTAATAACAGACTGTATGCGTGCAGGGGGCATGAGCGACGGGGAATACAGCTTAGGAGAAGAAGCAGTTACAGTCAAAAATGGCGTGGCCCGAACTTTAAACGGTAATTTAGCCGGTAGCACTTTAAAAATGATTGATGCACTAAAAAATTTAAATGATAACTTTTCTGTTGAATTTTGTGATATTATAAAGATGGCATCATTAAATCCTGCGAGGGCATTGGGCATTGACCGCGAATGCGGTAGTATAGCCTACAGCAAGCGCGCTGATTTAATTGCGGTGGATGATAATTTGAATGTGAAATTTGTAATGGTTGACGGAATTGTGAAGAAAAGCATAAATATGTTATAGTATGTTAAGCAGAGGTAATATAAGCGGAACTTTCACAGGTTAAAAGCGTCTTTAAAGCTGTATGCCGGTAAAAATGATTTATGCCAATGCGTTTTATGCGGATAGATAAAATTTCTTTGGAGGGCATTGTTAATGAAAAAAGCCTGTCTGGTATTTATAACAATGATAATGATTTTATGCTCGGTTAATTGCGCGTTTGCCGGTTCGATAGAAGTGGTGGACGTTAAAGTTTTGGACGCAAATGCTCAGGTAAAGGGCTCTATTGTTGAATATACTTTGGATGTGCCTACATCCTGGAGAAAGTATATTTATATGGAGAGGGAGCTTCCTTCAAACAGCAAAAAAATCGTTGAGAAGATTGTGCTTTATTATTTGCCGATGAATGCCACATCTTCAAAATCTGTTTTAATGGAGCTGGCGCTTTTTGATAAAGACGGCGGCGCCATTGATTCAGGGTATACGAAAATATATGAATCGGATAAATATATATATGCTTATAAAGCGGCTGCAAAGAACCCATATGTGTTCGGCAGTGACAGGCTTATATTTGATAATATGCTGAAAGAGGCTTCCAAGGCCGGATATATTAAGGACTATATCAGCTTCCCTACGGAAAAAGATACAGTTATAAAGTTCACTGTTTCTGTTAACGGCAAGAGAATACCGAGCCCTTCCTTAGCGAATGCTTTGAAGGTGGTTTATGTGCCTGTGAGAGAGGCTTGCCAGGAACTGGGATATTCAGTTGGCTGGAATGCGGAGGATTCTACAGTAAGCATATCCAGCGGTAGCTTTTACACATCCTTAAGCAAAGAGATTAACGGTAGCCAGAAATATAATATTGTTACCATAAACGGGAAAAGTTATGTATCAACAATGTTTTTCTTGCAGGTGCTAAAATGCAGCGTTGAAATAGATCAATACAATAATGTTAGGATTACTAAGGGTAATTAAAATAGGGTTTAATTTATGGATAGATATGAAAGAGCTTGCCTTTTAGTAATAAAAACAGCTGTGAGAAATAATTTCTCACAGCTGTTTTTTACTTATAAGCTCCTGGTCAGAATCGAACTGACAACCTGCTCATTACGAATGAGCTGCTCTGCCATTGAGCCACAGAAGCAGGATTAAGTTAAAGAAAAGAAGCATGTCGGTGCCCTTTATTAAATAAACATATAAACCGTATAAACGGAACATTCATATGATACACCACCGGAAGGTGCAAGTCAATATCTAAAGAGCTTTGATTATAAACAGACGATAAAATTTATAAAGATTATTTGGCAGGCAGGTTAGCAGAGCGTTAAAAAAGCCAAAATATAAACCCCGAATTAAAATTCGGGGTGGTGTTTAGCTGACATTTCTGTAATAAAATGAGAGAAGAGCTTGTTCATTGAAGGTGTTGAAATAACCAATTCCTCCGGATGCCACTGCACTGCGAAAATGAGCTTGTCTTCGCTTTCGATAGCTTCAATAATTCCGTCCGGCGCAAAGGCGGTTGCGGATAAGCCTGTGCCTAATGCTTTAATTGCCTGATGGTGCATGGTGTTTACCAAAATTTCTTCGGAGTCAAAAATGGAATGAAGCAGGCTGCCGGATTTAATTTCTGCTTTATGAACGGTAAAGCTCCTATCGTAGGTTTGGCTATGGAGTATTGTTTCTTTTTCAAACAGAGACATATCCTGATAAAGAGTGCCGCCTAAAGCGACATTGATTATTTGCAGGCCGCGGCATATGCCGAATACAGGAATACTGTGGCGGAAGCAAATATCCAAGGCCGAGAAAATAAAACTATCCATATCAGGCCTGATTGTGCCTATGGAAGGCTGCGGATCTTCGCCGAAAAATTTAGGGTCAACATCTTCTCCGCCTGGAACAAGCACGCCATGGCATAGCTTCAAAATTTCAGCTAAATCCTCTTCATTTTTACAAACGGGAATAGCCAGAGGAATACCGCCGTTAAGCTGCACAGCCTTTATGTAGGAAGTGTTTACATAGAACCTTTCCACAGATGAAAACACAGGAGACGGAAAATTCATATTGCTTCCCAAAATACCGATAATAGGTCTCAAAAAAATACCCTCCTAAATTTAAATTATATTGTTTATATCGTATTTTATCTTATATTAAATAACGGAAAAAGGAAAGCTGTAAATTTTAATAAGTTTGAATAAACTTATTTTTTTTTCCGCCGTATTTATGAATACAAAGCAACAAAGAAATTTTCCAAGGGAGATGAAAAAATGAATTGCTTTAAGCATTATGACAGGGTTGCTGCCAATAGATGCAATGAATGCGGACAATATATGTGCGAGGAATGCAGCGTAAGCATAAACAATGTTCCTTATTGTAAAGACTGCGTTGCCAAAATGGCAAAGGCTCAAAGTAATACAGTATATGGCGGCGGGCAAAATGAGCAAATACCGCCTATGCCTAAAGAAGCAAGGCCGCCCAGACCGGTAAAGAGAAGTGGCGGGAAGAATGCGTTTTTCCTGTTTTGCTTATCCTGCATACCGGGCTTGAACTATATGTATTTGGGGCTTATGAAGCGGGGCATGTTCTTTATGATGATGTTTTTTATGATAACATTTGTTACAACATATTTAGAAGCGCCTATGCTCGGCTTTCTTATATTTATTGAATTGTGCTATTCTTTCTTTGACGGTTTTAAGCTGCTTGGGTTTATGCGTGACGGATATGCGGTAGAGGACAATGTTGATGATGTGATGGAAATTTACACAAAGCATAAGCGCCCGATAATTGTGTTTTCAATTGTTGCAGTCGCTTTATCTGTAATCCATAATTTAACCCGCATGTTTGACAGAAGCATGAGAATGGTGGTTGGCGGTTCTTATGGGCATTTAACGGACTTGTTTTCTTTAGCACTTGGTGTTATAATAATTTTATTAGGTTGCTTTATTGTTGCAAAAGGGATTAAGAAGAATAATGATGAAAAATAGCAGAGAGCAATACTGCGATATGTAGATTTAAACTCTATATTCGTGTCAAGTTTTGACATGAGTGTAGAGTTTTTTATTTTGTAACGCAGAGTTAAACTCTGCATTATAAATTTTTTATGCCTAGTTTTTTGTATATAATGATGATATAATATTGTAAAACCAAAATTAAAAGGGTGATTTTAAATTGGGACGAGTAATTTCAATCGCTAATCAAAAGGGCGGGGTAGGCAAAACTACTACCTGCATCAACCTGTCTGCGAGCCTTGCGGATATGGGAAAAAAGGTTCTAACAATTGACATGGACCCACAGGGCAATACTACGAGCGGCTTCGGAATTGTTAAAGACAAATTGGAGCGCACACTATATAATTTGCTGCTTGGAGAGGTTTACCTCGAACAGGTTATAATGAAAACTCCTGTAGATAATTTATCTCTAATTCCGTCGAATATGAATTTGGCAGGAGCGGAAATTGAACTTATAGGCTTTGAGCAGAGGGAGTATATTCTTAAAAAAATCGTGGATAATGCAAAATATCTGTATGATTTTATTTTGATTGACTGTCCGCCTTCGCTGAATCTTTTAACTTTAAATGCGTTGACTGCATCAGACTCAATCCTTGTTCCTATACAATGCGAATTTTTTGCGCTGGAAGGGTTGACTCAGCTTTTACATACCATCAGCCTTGTCCAAAAGGGGCTTAATCCATTTTTGGAAATAGAGGGAGTAGTTTTTACCATGTTTGATGCGAGAACCAATCTTTCGGTTCAGGTGGTGGAAGAGGTTAAAAATCACCTTCCAAAAGATGTTTACAGGAGCATTATACCGAGAAATGTCAGATTGAGCGAGGCGCCCAGCCATGGGCTGCCGATTTCTATGTATGATGAGCGCTCAAAAGGCGCGGAAGCATATGCGCTGCTGGCGGAAGAAGTAGTAGAAAGGAGAAAGCTATAATGTCAAAGGATATTAAGCGCGGCCTTGGTAAAGGGCTGGCGGCCCTTATAAATACAGAGGAGAATTTGGTCAGCAGGGGAATGTCATCAGATGAAAATAAGGAAAGCCAAAGCTCATCGGGAGTTTTGGAAATTGATATAAATAAAATTGAGCCTAATAAAAATCAGCCGAGAAAAAGATTTGAAGAATCTGCTCTCGAAGAGCTGGCCCAGTCTATAACTGAGTTTGGAATAATTCAGCCACTAATTGTAACGGAAAAAGACGGATTCTATTCGATAGTTGCAGGAGAGCGGCGCTGGCGGGCGGCGCGGATTGCCAAGATTAAAACAGTGCCTGTAATTGTAAAGCAGTTTGATGAAATGGAAACCTTGCAAATTGCATTGATTGAAAACATACAGAGGCAAGACCTTAACCCAATAGAAGAGGCGCTTTGCTATCAGAAGCTATCAGATATATTTTTCTTCAGGCATGAAGATATTGCCGCCAAAATCGGAAAAAGCCGCGCATCGGTTTCGGGCGTGCTGAGCTTATTGAAGCTGGACTTGCGGGTTCAAAATTTTATTATAGAAGGAAAGCTCAGCGCAAGCCAGGGGCGCAAACTTCTTGATGTGGAAGACCGGAATACGCAGTTTGAAATTGCCGAGAAAGCTATTGAAGAAGGCTTAAGCGTTGCTCAAATCGGAGGAATAATTGAACTGATTAAGAAAGCATTGGAAAACCCTGAGCCGGAAAAAGAAACAAAGAAAGCTCAGCCGGATGCGGTTTACAAAAGCATAGAAAAAGATTTGATGACAATTTTGGGCACAAAGGTAAATATAAAAGGGAAAAATAATAAAGGGAAAATCGAAATAGAATACTATTCACCGGAGGAATTGGACAGGCTTATCGGGATTTTTAAAGGAATGGATTAAATAAAAAAGCCTCCGCAGTTTTAAAGCTGCGGAGGCTTTTTAGCGAAAAAGAATAATTAATTTGCCTCAGATATTTTAATCTGAGAATTGGTTAGAGATAATTTGACATGCTCAATTGCATTTTTAAATGCAGGTACGGAAATTAATGCTACTGTCATAAGAATTTCAGGGCCGACGTATGAGATATTATAAATAGAAGAATAAACAAAAACATTTTGGCTGCCTGCATATTCGGCAAAAAACAAAACACCTGAAAGAGTAGAGCAAAGCCACCTGCCTATGGCGCCCAATACAAAGCCTTTCACAAGGCCGTTTTTTGAATTAACAAAGAAACCTGAAACGCCCAATATGCCAAACGCTATGGGATAATCCAGTAGAAGCTGCATAGGGTGAACAATATAAGGGTCGAATATTAACTGCAAAATGCCGTAAGCAGTCGCCGCTACAATACCGGGGAAAGCGCCGAACCAATATCCGATTAGGGATATGAAAAGCATAGAGCAGGCGGTTATGGTTCCGCCGGTTGGCATTTCATAAAGTTTGACATTGGAAAGAACAGTAGCCAACGCAATGCAGATTGCGCTGTAGGTCAGGGCTTTAACGGAGAGCGTTTCATTCTTCTTTAAGTTGAGGGCAAAAAAGGCAACAAGGATAAGAAGAATTGCGATAGAAATAACAGTGCCGGTTGGAGACATGAAAAATTGTGAAAAACTTTCGATAGACATAAAAAAACCTCCTAATTTTAACCGCTTAGGAAGAATTATATAAATTCTACGCTTTCCTTCGCTGGTATTACCCAGAGCAGGTACGAAGGGTATAATCTCAGTCGCTAAATAATAGCAACACCCCTAGCGGTATATTTTATTGTAATTTAATTTTATTCCTTTCTGTTAAAAAAGTCAACGAGGAAGTTATATAAATTAGTCTTTCAAACGTAAATAAAATTTGTTATACTACTAAAAAAGTAATCGCGATTTTAAAATTATTATTGCTAAAGCTCCGCAACTAATTACATAACATCACAGGGAGGAAAATCCATTGCCAGATTCAACTGCGTCAAACAAAGAGCTTCGCAGAAAAAGGACAATGCGCTATTTTATTGAGGCTGCATCAGATATTTTGAATAATGAAGGCATTGACAGCTTAACAACGAGGAATGTTGCCGCAAAAGCGGGCTACAACAGCGCAACCATTTATAATTATTTCGGCAATTTTGAGAGGCTGATTGCGTTTGCCGCCATAAAGGGATTGAAAGAATATGCCTTCGATTTAAATAAGCAAATAAATGATGAAATGTCGCCTGTTGAAAAATTTCTTAAAACATGGGCCTGCTATTTTAAGCATTCGCTGAAAAGCCCCGTTATTTTCTCAATTTTATTTCAGCAATACGGAAACAATCCTCTTGTCTTCTTGCGGGAATACTACAGCATATTTCCGGAGGAATTGCAAAATTTACCTAAGGATATTCATGATACGTTTTTTGAAAGTGATTTTGATGTGAGAAATAGATTGCTGCTGAATAAATGCGTTGAGCAAGGTATGTTTTTAAAAGATGATGTGGATTCAATAGTTGACATGAGCCAATTTATTTTTGAAGGCGTTTTAAGCGAGGCTAAGAAACAGCCGGAAAGATATAATAACAGCAAGTTCATAAAATATCTCAAGCGTATTCTCATATCATTTAACAGCGAGCTTGAAGCAGAGCTTGATAAAATAAAAATATAACAAAAGTTTGAAAATAGAAAAAGCGGTTATGCCGCCCTTCCATAAGAAAACATAATATCCGAAAAATCTATTTAGAAATCAAGGGTAAGGTATGAGCAGCACGCAATATACCGAGACTCGTCAAAATTTCTTACTCAACCCTTGTTTAGGCTCACTGTGAAATTTTCCTAGATTTTACCATAAATAGGTATTTTCGCTTTGATTATGCTTTCTTATTACCGGACTTCTTGGGCCGCTTTTTTGTTTGTCTAATTATATCCGACCTGCGATACATGCAGTGTGTTGTCCTCGCTATTGTATGGTGAAATATTCAGCTTCTCATTATACGGGCAGCGTAATATTTTAGCGCCAATGGTTCTTAATTTCTCCTCCAAAGCGTAATATCCCCGGTCAATATGATAGATATTATCAATTTCCGACATCCCCTCGGCACATAATGCAGCTATGGTAAGAGCCGCGCCGGCGCGTAAATCGGTTGCGCTTAGCTTAGCTGAGGTTAACTTGTCCACGCCCTCAATAAATGCCGTTTGCGAAACTATTTTTATATTCGCCCCCATTTTAGCCAGCTCGGGTACATACATAAAACGGTTTTCAAAAATTGTTTCAGTAATCAGACTGTTTCCCTTACACAGCGCAAGCAGAGAGGACATCTGCGCCTGCAAGTCAGTAGGGAAACCGGGATGCGGCATGGTTTTGATTTCAGTAGGCAGGAGAGCTTTATATCCGCCTGATATTATTCTAAAGCCGCCGGGGCTTTCTTCTGTTTCCACATTCATCTCCCGTAGCTTAGCGACAACAGGCTTTAAATGGTCGCCGGTTATTCCGCTTAACAATACATCGCCTCCGCAGGCTGAGACGGCAATCATTAAAGTGCCGGCCTCAATGCGGTCGGGGATAATGGTATAATCTGCTCCATTGAGCTTAGATACGCCGGTGATTTTAACTGTATTTGTTCCGGCTCCGCGAATATTTGCGCCCATGGAGTTTAAAAAATTGGCAAGGTCAACGACTTCCGGCTCTGTGGCGGCGTTTTCGACAGTGGTTATGCCATCTGCTAAAACGGCTGCCATTATAATATTTTCAGTTGCGCCAACGCTGGGAAAATCAAGATAAATCTTGTCCCCGCGCAAATAATTTGAACGGGCATGAACCTTACCATGGTTAATTTCTATATCAGCGCCTAATGCGGAGAAGCCTTTCAAATGGAGATCGATAGGTCGTTGCCCGATATTACAGCCGCCGGGCATGTTTAATGTGCATTTTCCGAATCTTGCCAGCATAGGAGCCATAACAAGAAAAGATGCGCGAATTTTACTTACAATTTCATAGGGAACCTCGGCTTGTCTGATATTTTTTGTCCGTATAGTCATGGAAGATTTTACGGGGTTCCATATTATCTGCGCACCGAAATACTCTAAAATTTCCTTCATTATTGAAATGTCGCTCAGGGAAGGAATATTATGAATAGTGGAGTCGCCTTCTGCCAGAATACAGGCTGCCATAATCGGCAGCGCAGCATTTTTCGCGCCGCTTATTTTAACTGTGCCATGCAGGCATTCGCTTTTTTCTACGACAAATTTTTCCAAAATCATCCTCCTGCTATAAATTATTCATTAAGTAGTATATACATATTTTAACGGTTTCAACCATAAAATTTGAAATTAGTAAAATTGCTTTGTTCATAAATTTGCATAATCAGAGAATAAATCCTTCATTTTAGTGAAGTATGTGCGCGGGGTTTGTGGTATAATACTGAGCATATATTAATTTCAGAAGATTTGATGCTTTAGTAGAATTTTTTTATAAAAGTTAAGACGAAAAAAGGTAAATATTTTGGCTCATAAAATAAGATTTTTCCTTTAAAGAAAGGAAATTTAATAAGCTGGAGGGATATTATGAATGATAAGTATACGGCGGAGGACGTTCGCAAAATTGTTGCGGAAAAGGATATAAAATATATTAGGCTTCAGTTTGTGGATATTTTTGGCACTATGAAAAATGTGGCGATTACGGCGACTGAGCTTGACAGGGCGCTTGACAACAAAGTAATGTTTGACGGCTCGAGTATTGAGGGCTTTGTTCGTATTGAAGAGTCGGATATGTATCTGCATCCGGATCCGTCTACATTTGTCATTATGCCATGGTTTGATGTACATGGCGGTATAGCCAGAATGATTTGTGATATTTACAAGGCTGACGGAACACCTTTTGAAGGCGACCCGAGGTATGCTCTCAGAAAAGCCATAAAAAGATGCAACGACAGCGGCTATGAATTTTATGTAGGGCCGGAAATGGAGTTTTTCCTTTTCCAGACAGACGCGGATAATAAGCCGACTACCATTACCCATGATGAGGCAGGGTATTTCGACTTAGCGCCAATAGACAACGGGGAAATTGCCCGCATTAATATGGTAAAAACGCTTACGCAAATGGGCTTTAAGGTGGAAGCTGCCCACCATGAAAATTCTCCCGGCCAGCATGAAATAGATTTTACATATTCAGATGCGCTTAATGCGGCAGATAATATAGTAACATTTAAAATGGTGGTCAAAATGATTGCCAAAGAACACAAGCTCCATGCCACGTTTATGCCGAAGCCTTTAGGCGGCCTTTGCGGATCAGGTATGCACTGCAACATGAGCCTGTTCAAAAACGGAAGCAATGCTTTTTATGATCCAAACGGGAAAGAGCAGCTTTCTGCGGAAGCCTATAATTTCATGGCAGGGCTGCTCAAGCATGCAAAAAATATGGCGGCTATTACAAATCCGCTTGTAAATTCTTATAAAAGGCTGGTATCCGGCTACGAGGCGCCGGTTTATATAGCCTGGAGCATGTCTAACAGGAGCCCTCTTATTCGAGTTCCGGCGGTTCGCGGAAACGGCTCAAGGCTGGAGCTCCGCAATCCTGATCCATCATGCAATCCGTATCTTGCGATGGCACTTATGCTTCATGCGGGGCTTGATGGTATAGAAAAGGGGCTTGAACCCCCGGCGCCGATAGGCAGAAATATTTATAATATGAGCGATTCTGATCTGGATGAAGCGGGAATTGAAAGAATGCCACGGGACCTTAAAGAGGCTATGGAATGCCTGCATACAGATGAGCTAATGAAGGCGGCGCTTGGCTCGCATATACTCGAAAATTATACGAAAGCCAAGGATATTGAATGGCAGGAATATACGAATTGCGTCCATCCTTGGGAAGTATCCAACTATATTGTAAAATATTAAAATACAGTTAAATAAGACGGCTGAAAATGAAACTCTGTTTTCAGCCGTCTCATTTTATGGTATACTGTGGACAAATGTTCAAAACGCCAAAGGCGTTTGAACGTTTGTCCAACGAAACAAAGAATCCCGAATAAGGAGCGAAGCAAATGTTTCGCCTGGGTAGAAGAGAAGGCTCGAACTATAATGTACATAACAAAGGAGAAAATCAAAGTTCAGAAATCGAAAATTTTAATTAATGAGAGGTTTCTAAAATGATAAAATTTTTGATTCATGTAGTGCTAAGTTTAATAGTAAGTATACTGTTGCTTTTTCAGTTAGTGTTTTATACACTAATAACAGTGGATATTCCTGTAGCTTATTCATCAAGGGACTATTATTTTCTGACCGCTTTATTCATATTGTCACTTTTGCTATATGCTGCAAAGATTATTATTACTGATTGCACTAAACATCAGGGGAGTATATTTATCGTAATTGTAGGAATAATTTGTATATTTTTTTGGTATTTATTCCATATAAGATTTAAGCCTCAGATTAGAGCTGATGAGTTGATTAATCTAAGCGGAAGCGCTATGATATTTGGCGGCTTAAGCGTTAATGTTATAGTTACAGTCCATCAAATTTGGATTTGGTATAAATATTTCAAAGAGAGCAAACTGTGAAAAATAACTTTTACTTCAGGAGGAAAACATGTTCGACAGACAACTGAAAAACAGAATATATTCAATAGCGTTGGTTGCGCTGCTTTGTTACATGATAGTGCATATGGTATATGTCTACTTTGTAAATCCGGAAAGCTATACGGCTCATGATGACATCGCGTATGTTCACTTTATTGATGCAGGGCAGGCAGATGCTACGCTTATTCAAGGCGAGAATTTTAATATGCTAATTGATGCAGGCGAGTATAAAGGGCCTGTAGTTGATTATCTAAATAACGAGGGCATAAAAACTCTGGATTATATTGTGGCAACTCATCCTCATTCAGACCATATCGGCGGAATGAGCGATGTGATAGATCAGTTTGAGGTTAAAAATTTTATCATGCCGGATGCTGTTCATACTACGGCTTCCTTTGATTATATGCTAAAGGCATTGGATAAGAGCAAAGCAAATGTTATACCGGCTGAGGCAGGCTATACGTTTGAATCCGGTGAGCTGAAGTTCACTTTGCTTGGGCCTATTAGCAAAGAATATGAAAACTTGAACAATTATTCTGTAGTTATAAAAATGACAGCAGGCAACACCAGCTTTCTTTTTGCAGGCGATGCGGAAAAAGAAGTGGAGCAGGAGCTTCTCAAAAGCGGATATGATTTATCGGCAGATGTCTATAAGGTTTCTCACCATGGCTCGTCAACCAGTTCAACGCCTGAATTTATAGCGAAGGTGGATCCGCTTGTAGGTATAATCAGCTGCGGTAAAGAAAATTCTTACGGGCACCCTCATAGGGAAACTCTTGAAACCTTGGAAAATTACGGCGTTAAGGTATTGAGAACAGATAAAAGTGGAACAATTATTATATATTCCGACGGGGAAGAAATATCCTATGGTACCGAGAGGTAGGTTTCACTTATGGAAAATAATAACGATAAAGAATATTTTGTTATTGACAGGATTGAAAGCTCGCGGGTTGTGCTGCAAAGCCTTTTTACCGGCGAGGTTTTTGTGGTGGAGAAGGATATTTTTGTGGATAAGCCGAAAGAAGGAGACACAATGTTTCTCGAAAACGGACTGTTTGTAACAGATGATAACTATACTTTGGAGCGTAAAAAAAGCCTGCATGAAGACATGCATAGGCTCTTTAACAGAAGGAAAAATTAATTCTATCTGCGTTTATTGCGTTTATTTATCCCTGCCTGGCGCTCGTTAGAAGACTTCAGCCATTCCTTGAATTTATCTTCGAAAATCTGGCCGGGGTCTTGGGGCATTTGAATTTCCTGCTGAACAGGGGCGCTTACAGAAGGGGCTTGTTCGGGATTTTTTTGCAGAGCTTCTTTTATTGACAGAGCTACTTTGTTATTTTGCGCATCAATTGAGAGAACCTTCACATCTACAATATCCCCAACAGAAATATGGTTATTAATATCCTGCACAAAGCTGTCCGATATATGTGAGATATGTACAAGCCCTTGAACATTATTATCAACCAGAACTATGGCACCGAAAGGTTTGATGCGAACTACTTTTCCTTCAACTATGCTGCCAACTTCAATACTCATTAAAACACTCCACCTCTGTATACACAGATAAACTTTAAATTCAAATGACATTATAGCACACAATAATTAAAATTACAATATTCATAAAATATTAAGATTCCATATTGACAAATTAACTTGGAGGAAAGAATGGCAAAATCAAAAAAAGCGGAAATTAAAATAGATAAATTTGTGTTTCCTAACCTGGGTACAGGTGAGCTTGAGGGAAATTCTGTGTTTATAAAGAGGGCGCTACCCGGCCAAATTGTTGAAGCGGATATTACGCGGAAAAAAGGGATGTATACGGGTAGACTTTTAGAAATCATAAAAAAGGCAGCTGATGAGATAGAGCCTCTTTGCCCTAATACATATAATTGCGGCGGCTGCACATTCCAACCGCTTACATATGAAAGAGAAAAGCAGATAAAGCGCAGCATGGTTGTAGATTTATTTGAAAATGCCGGAATTTCGGATATAAATAATGCCGAGTTTATGGAAGCGCCGCAGGTTTATGGCTATAGAAATAAAATGGAATTTTCCTTCGGCGATGAGTATAAAAACGGGCCTCTTAATTTGGGGCTCCGCAATCCCGGCAGCTTTTATGAGGTTTGTGACGGCAGCTCATGTAACATTTGCGATAATGACTTTAATATGATAACGGCTTTCACTAAAGATTTTTTCGCAAAGTATGGGGAGAAATTTTATCACAGAGTTTTGCATACCGGCTCGCTACGCCATCTTGTAATCAGAAAAGGCTCTTACACAGGTGAAATTCTGGTGAATCTTGTAACGGCAGGGGNAATAAATGTCGATTTGGCGGAATATGCCGCCGGGCTTGCAAACCTTGCGCCGGAGGGGAAAATTGCAGGTATCCTCCATACCACAAACAATAGCGTTGCAGATGTTGTGCAGGCTGACAGTATGGACATTCTTTACGGCAGTGATTTTTTTACAGATAATATTTTAGGGTTGAAATTTAAGATATATCCCTTCTCTTTTTTCCAAACGAATACCAAAGGCGCTGAAAGGCTTTATTCCACAGTTAATGAATTTTGCGGGGAGCAAAAGGTTTCAACCATATTTGATTTATACTGCGGTACGGGCACAATTGCACAGATACTAAGCCCAAAGGCTGAAAACGTATATGGCATTGAGCTGGTGGAAAGTGCTGTGACGGCGGCTAAAGAAAATGCCGTTATGAACAATATAACAAATTGCAGCTTTATAGCGGGGGATGTGCTTAAAGAGGTGGGCGCGCTTTCTGATTCGCCTGATATTATAATTCTCGACCCGCCAAGGGAAGGCATACATCCGAAAGCCATTGATCCCATAATCAATTTCGGCGCGAAGAAAATAGTTTATGTCTCATGCAAGCCCTCAAGCCTCGTCAGGGATTTGGCAATATTTATGGAAAAAGGCTATGAGCTTAAAAAAATAAGGATACATGATATGTTCCCCAGGAGCTATCATGTTGAAACGGTGGTACTATTGTCCAAGAAAGATGATAAGTAAATGAAAATAATAAAATGGGATAAAACCATACAAATTAGATTGTTTGAAAAATATGATTTGGAAGATTGTATCGCCATTATATATTCAAGAGTATGCCCGCAGAAAATGAGCCCCTTCTTTAGATTAGCTTTAGTTTGATATGTTATCTTGATGTGTGAGGTGAAAGCCAATGAAAATAAACATACTACTCGTCGAGGATGATGAACAAATATGCCGAACTGTAAAAAAATATTTAGAGAGCGCAGGCTTCCTTGTTGATGCCTGTTTTAACGGCGATTATGCACTGGAGCAGGTGTATAGCAAAGCATATCATCTAATTATATTGGACATTATGCTGCCCGGAATGAGCGGGCAAGAGCTGTTAAAGGAAATTCGCAAAATATCCGATGCACCAGTTCTTATGATGACGGCGTTGGACGATGATGATTCACAGCTTCGCGCTTTTAGCAACTTGGCTGACGATTATGTAACAAAGCCGTTTACAATGCAGATTCTTGTTAAGCGGGCAGAGGCGCTGCTAAGGCGCAGCGGACATTTAAAGAAAGAAATTGTAGCCGGCTCACTTATCTTGTACCCTGAGTCTTATCAGTCTGTTTTTGGCGGCCAAAGCGTGCCGCTGACACCGAGAGAGTTTGAAATTTTATTATTGCTTGTTCAGAACAAGGGTAAAATCGTTTCACAGGAATCGTTGCTTACAAAAGTATGGGGCTACGATTTTGACGGCAATGAAGGCGTTGTTCATGTTCACATGCGCAATCTGAGGGGCAAGATACCTGCCGGCATTATTACTACCGTCAAAGGGGCCGGTTACCGTCTGGAGGAGCAGCAAAATGAAGCGTAAATTTTTCAGTATCCACTCTAAAGTGTTCTTCTATACGCTGGCAATTTTGCTGTTTACCATATTTGTTACGGTGCTTTTCTTTGCAAACCAGATTGGCCCTGTTATTGAAAGAGCACAGCAGGAGCAGCTTGCTAATATATTTTCTCCCCTTATTGAAGAGCTAACAGGGAAAACGGATGAAGAAGCGGCAAATATCGCTAAGTCTTTTTACACGAAGAACACTGCCTTTGCTTTTTCGCTTTCATCAAAAGACGGTGAAATCGTTTATCAGACTGAAAATTTCATTCCGGCACCGGTTAATAACGGCATGATAAATCCTGAAAGCATTTTAGCTCAAAGCAATCAATCCAACTTATCTCAAATACAATATAAGTTTTCGACAAACAGCGGCTCGGACGGTGTTCTGCGGCTGGTAATGGTAACTGACAGCGGCGGCAGATTATATATTACAGGTAAGCTGAGCGGAACGGAGATATATGCTGAATATATTGGAAAAACCGCTGTTGCTTTGGGCTTGATTCTGTTGGTAAGCATTATAGGCGCGGCTCTATTTGCCCACCGCATTGCCGGCCCTATACGAAGGATTGCGAAAGATACAAAGAGCATGGCAGAATTGCAAGCCGTACCATATCCAAAAACAAGCAATGATGAAATCGGTTTGCTTGCAAATGATGTTTACAGCATGTATGAAGCGCTAAAATCTACGATTGCCCAGCTTGAAACGGAGATTGCCCGCGAACGTGAAATGGAAGAAAATCAGCGTTATTTCTTTTCTGCGGCTTCACATGAGCTTAAAACGCCTATCGCAGCCATGAGCGCGCTTTTGGAGGAAATGCTGGATGGCATGGTAGATGTGGATGAATATCCCGATAATCTCCGCAAATGTATGAAAATGATTGCAGAGCAAAAAAAGCTGGTATCGGAGATACTGGAGATTGTTCGCTTATCGGGCTCTGCTGTTTGTGAAAACCATAAGGATATAAATTTGAACGATTTGGCCGAAGCTGTTATGTCTATAATAAAGCCTCTGTTTGAAGCCAAAAGCATTGAGTTGCATACCCAAATACCGGATGATTATATATGCAAAAGCGACAGTAAAATGCTGGAGCGGGTTTTGTCTAATATTTTTACAAATGCGGTTCAAAACACTCCCGAATATGGCAAGGTTTGCATATGGGCAGAGCAGGAAGAGGATAATATTTTGTTTTGTATATCAAATACAGGCAATCAAATAGATGATGAAGCAATGCAGAGGCTCTTTGATCCGTTTTTCATGATAGATCAGGCGCGCAGCAGAAGCGCAGGGCATAGCGGCCTTGGCCTTACGATTGTGAAACGTATTTTAGATCATTTAGAGATACCTTTTGCATTGGAGAATACTGATACTGGTGTTATGTTTTGGATGAGTCTGGCGGAGAAATAGTTTTTAGCGGCGGCGGGTTATTAACCCGCCGTTTTTTTATTAT
>JGI994J12354_10000183_pt1 | contig 60178 bp, 63 predicted proteins | sample IntmicLarv3ML3BL_FD_12354 | JGI IMG/M metagenome (IMG submission 12354) | reverse complement strand
CGAAAGCTCTTACTTATTCCAGTTTGAAACGTCTGAATGGATATTTTGAATCGCTCACGATTTAAGAGCGTTTCAAAATGTTCCTTCAGATGATTGAAAACGGAAATGCTATAGAGGTAGCCTTTCGAAGAAAAATGGCTTGGAGCGAACGTTTTGCTTTCGTAAGGTTACCTTAATCAGTGCTTGCTATATAGCCGCTAAAACAATAAGCGTCTGCACCAATGCAAAAGAAAAAGCAAATACAGACAAGAGAAAGCCAAAAGATTTTTTAATGCTCTCGGAAATTGCAGCCAAATCCAACAAATTTATTATCGCCTCTATAAAATCCATTTAAAACTCCCCGTCCCGCTCCTTAAAAAACTCCCGATAAACCCGTGAATTTTCCAATTCTGTCCACTTTTTGACAATTGCAGGCGTTTCCTCAAGGTCATATATCTTTGCGCCTCGCAGAGCGAGCAAAAACGGTGAATGTGTGCTGATTATGAACTGACAGCCGAAGAATCGCACAGATTCCTCAATAAAACGAGTCAGCTCCAACTGCTGCTTCGGCGCAAGACTGTTTTCAGGCTCGTCTAAAACATACAATCCATTTTCTCCGATTTTTTCGGTAAAATATCTGAACGCGTTTTCCCCGTTTGAATATTCCTTAACGTTGTCCATAACCTCACTTTTTCTGTATTGCGTCTGCGTTTTGCTTCGGGTTCTGTTCACTTTTTTCAGTTTGTCAAAATCCTCTATCGACCTCAATTGAAAATCGGAATATTTCGCGTTCAAATATTCCCTGTTCACATCTTCTCTTTTCAGGTCAATTCCCTCGTTTAAATTCCTTATGTTAAGCATATAATCAAAAACATCATCACTCGTTATAATTCTGCCTGTCTCGGGCGTGTTTTCCGCCTCGCCCGCCTTGCACATTTTTACATAATCGGGATAAAGCCTTGTCTTATTATAAGCCGAATCGCGTTTAAGCTGCAATTTTTCGGCAATTACATTCAATGCCGTCGATTTGCCTGAGCCGTTTCCCCCGTGCAAAATTGTTATCGCTTCAAAATCAAATCTTTCCAAGCCGCGCGAGGATAATACCTTAAAGGGGTAATATGCGGAATAAAAAGCGTCCGGGGTTCCCAAAATATAGTCCATTTCCTTGTCTTTAGACGGAAATGTGAAATTGTTTAAGTAGATCATGTGTTCTCCTAACTAAGCGCCTTTATCAAATCACGAACCTTAGCCGCTTCCTCAAACTCTTCTGCTTCAATAAGCTGCTTCAGCTGTTTCTTCAGCTTGTCGATTTCACGAAGCTGAAGAAGCTCTGCGCCGCCTCTGGCAGGAAGCTTTCCTGTGTGTGAAGCGCTTCCGTGGACGTTTTTAAAGAGCGTAAGAAGCTGTTTTCTGAACGCGTTGTAACACTCGGCACAACCCAGCTTGCCGCAGGAATTGAACCCCTCATAGGTCAAACCGCAGCTCGGGCATTTCAAGTCCTTCAAAACGGCTTTGTTTTCCTTTTCCTTAACGTCGCCCACACCTGTAATTCCCATAACCGAGTTCATGAAATTTTTCAAAATCGTGTCAAACGGCAGGCTTCCCGTTGTGTGCGAGGCACATTCCTCGCAAAGGTTATATTCGGTGATTTTGCCGTTGATGTTTTGCTTAATCAACACCGAAGCGGCGTTTTTGCCGCATCTGTCACATAGCATGGTTTCTTTTCTCTCCTTTCGCCGTAACCCTATCTAACCAACCCCGCAATAGACTTGTAACGAAATTGGAATCAGCTGTTTATACAGCACTTTGACTGAACATTGACAAGTTCAAGCCGTGTCATCGCGAGCGTTTCAATAGAGACCGGAAGATACCGGCTGCTCGAAGAGCAGTTCTCTCGAAGAGAGAAGCATGAGCGCGACGCGGCGCAGAAGATGTCAAATGTTTTGCAAAGTGCTGTAAAATGCGTTGAAGCCCGCATTTTATAAACAGCAAAAGGTAACTTCGTTACAAGCTTAATGACAGTGTGGGGCAGAGTAATCTATTATCAATAAGTCAAAATTTCACAACCGGATTCGGTCACAAGAACTGTTTTCTCCCATTGTGCTGAGGGAAGTCCATCAGCAGTATAAACAGTCCACTCGTCATTTTTATCAGCAAAAACTTTCGCAGCTCCCATATTAACCATAGGTTCTACAGTAAAAACCATGCCCGGAACTAAGAGCACCCCCGTTCCTTTCTTCGACACATAGCTCACCCACGGATCTTCATGAAATTGTAACCCTATTCCATGCCCGCCTATTTCACGAACGATAGTACACCCGTTCTTTTTTGCGTGTTCGTTTACAGCATGACCGACATCCCCGAGAAATCCCCCTGGCTTGACCTGCTCAATGCCGGCATCCATACATTCTTTTGCTATTCTAACCAATTTTTGCTTTTCTTCCGACACATTGCCAATGCAAAACATACGAGATGAATCTGAAAAATATCCGTTATAAATAGTTGAAACATCAATATTCAGAATATCACCGTCGCTTAAAGATATTTCTTCCGAGGGAATACCGTGGCACACCACTTCATTTACAGAAACACAAGTGCTTTTGGGATAACCATTATAGTTAAGTGTCGCAGGAACGCCGCCTAATTCAGTTGTTTTATTGTGGATTATCCTGTCAATTTCGACAGTAGTTATACCCTCAACTACATAATCGGCAATATAATCTAAAAGAGCAATGTTAATTTTACTGCTGTTGCGGATACCTTCAATTTGATTTAGCGTTTTTATTATTTTTATGTCCGGGGTTTCATACCCCGCATTTCTATATTTATTTAATTTATCTTCAATAATATAATGACACTTTTTGTATTTTAACCCGCTGCCACACCAACAAGCCGTATTTCTTGAATATTTCATCACAATTCCCCAATCTCATTACTGCAATTTCAATTCGGCATAAAAATCCTCAGCCTATTCCTCAAATTCCTAATCTCAATCGGCATTTCAGGTCCCTTTTCGCCGTCAACATCCGTGACAAAAAACTTTTCATCCTCGAAAAGCGGCTCGATTTTTATATATTCATCTTTAAAATAAATAATATTCGAATCGTTAATAATGTCGCGTTTAAGCATTTTGACCATCAAAACAGCAAGCTCGCGCAGCGGCCGCGCCTTAATCGCGATAAATTCAAACAACCCGTCACTCACCGACGATTCGGGTGAAATGTCGTTAAAGCCGCCCGTTCCCGATGTGTTTAACACCAAAAATAAATATATTTCCTCGGTAAAAACATCGGTCGAATTTGTAATCCTCACAGGAAGCGGCGAAATTCCAGACAACTGCCCGAGACCCTCTATATAGTATGCAAATTTTCCGAGTGTGTTTTTAAATTCTCTGTCAATTTGATTTGAAACATTCGTAAAAAGCCCGCCCGCGCAGACGTTTATAAAATATCTGCCGTTTGCCGAGCCGACATCGCAAGGCACAATTCTTCCGTCTGTAATAACCTTTGCCGCCTTTGAAATCTCTTTCGGAATTTTCAAATAAGTCGCCAAGTCGTTCGCTGTTCCCGAGGGAATAATGCCGACAGGCACGTCGTGACCGTGGTTAAGCATGGCGTTTGCCGCGATGTTAATTGTTCCGTCGCCGCCCGAAACGACATAGGCATCATAAAAATCGGGGTCGGTTTGGGCAATGTTTTCGGCAACGTCACCAGGTTTTTCGCCCCTGCAAAGATGCGTTTCAAAGCCCGCCCGCTGAAAAACGCGAACCGCCTCGTCTATTGAATGTTTAAAGCTTTTGTCGCCCGAAAACGGGTTGTAAAACAATTTAAGCTTCTTCAAAACCTTTCCTCCGTGCAAAAACCGATTCATACACTCGCAGCAACACCGTTAAAATATAAGTATTAGCGATTATTAAAATTATTTCCTTAGCCAATCTCGGCATTAAATATATTAAAAAAGCTTTTTCTGTAATTGAATAAACATATCTGAACGCGAATGTGTTCACGATTTCAAAAACGATGCATGGAATTGCCGTCGCCGTGAAAAGCTTCAAAAACAAGTTAAAATCTCTTTGATTCTTCCTGATGTTGCCCGACCGTTTTGAAGACAAGTGCGCCGGAACAATCACCGCCAAGCTCACCAACCCGACGCAAAGAAACAATATAGAATCGGGAGCGAAACCGTTTAAAAAAATCATAATGCAACCGAATAAAACGCAAATTCCCGCCACCACCGCATAAATTATATTAAAAATTGAGATATTAACCTTTTTTATTCCTAACCATAATAATCCTATAGAAAAACCTTTCAAAAATTCCACAATCGTCAAAAACGGAAGCCACGGACCTTTAGGATTGGAAAAATGGCAAATGACATCGTTTAAAACGCCCGCTATTCCGCCGTATATCCCGCCGGAAATCACCGCGATAAACCGCAAAAACACGTTGCCCAGCCGAATGCGCATAATCGGCGCGCCCGCTAATGTGAAATTATATTCAAAAAGATTGACTATAATCGCTAACGCCAGCAAAACGGCGGTAATAGTGAGCCTTCTGAGATCCGCCGATGTTAATAACTTAATTTCTTCCTTGAAAATTTTTCCTTTGAATGACATTGATTTTTCCTCCTGTTAAATGTCTAAGCGTTTCATGCCTGTATTATACGCAATTTAAAGGGAAATATCAAGCCCGAAATTCAGATGTGAATTTTATTAATCATCGGTTAATTAGCAAATTTGCTTGACACGGTCGATTTTAACAATTACAATAATAAGCATAAAGACTGTGAACAGGTATGGGTGAAAGTTGCCCATGATTGTGACTGCGTTCTCAAGAGAGAAGTCGTTTGGTGCAAGACTTCGGCGGGTCATGATGAAATTACTGCTTGTGAGTTGCTTTGTGCCGTTTAATGCGCGTTAAGCATCCGAGGTCGGCAGCCGTTTTCGGGTGTTCGGCGAATTAAGGTGGTACCGCGAGCTTCTCGTCCTTATATGGATGAGAGGCTTTTTTTGATTAGAAATGAAATGAAGATGAGAAATAAAATGAAAAGGAATGATTTTAATGGAAAGCAAAAAAAGTGTTTTCGACATTTTGACCGAGAGGGGATTTATCGAACAAACAACTCATGAGGAAGAAATCAAGAAGCTGCTTGACGAGAAAAGAGTGACGTTTTACACGGGATTCGACCCGACGGCAGACAGCCTTCACGCGGGACACTTCATGGCAATCATGGCAATGTCACATATGCAGCGCGCAGGACACCGCCCGTTGGTTTTGGTCGGCGGCGGAACAGGCATGATCGGCGACCCGACAGACAGAACAGACATGAGGAAGATGATGACGCGCGAACAGGTTCAACACAACGCCGATTGCTTCAAGAAACAGCTTTCACAATTCATTGAGTTCGGCGAAGATAAGGCCGTTATGGTTGACAACGCAGATTGGCTGCTTCCTTTGCAATACATCCCGTTTCTGCGTGAATACGGCGTTCATTTTTCAGTAAACAGAATGTTGACTGCCGACGCTTACAGATCGCGTTTCGAGCGAGGTCTGTCGTTTCTTGAATTTAACTACATGATTATGCAAGCCTATGATTTCTTAGAGCTTAACAGACGTTACGGCTGTGTTTTGGAAATGGGCGGAAACGACCAGTGGTCTAACATCATCGCGGGAGTAGATCTTCTCAGACGTGTCGACAACAAAGACGCTTATGGAATGACGATTTCACTTTTGACCACCTCTGAGGGCAAAAAGATGGGCAAATCGCAGGCAGGCGCTGTTTGGTTAGATCCGAATAAAACCTCACCTTATGATTTCTTTCAATATATGAGAAACACTTCCGACGCCGATGTCATCAAGTTTTTGAAACTTCTGACATATTTGCCGATGGAGGAAATTGAAGAGCTTGCTAAACTTAAAGACAACGAGATAAACAAAGCCAAAGAAATTTTGGCGTTTGAAACGACGAAAATAGTTCACGGCGAAGAAGAAGCGGCAAAGGCAAGAGAAGCGGCAAAAGCGCTTTTCGGCGGCGGCGGAATTGACGCGGCGGGAATCCCTTCAACAGAAATCGTCGAGGCTGATTTTGGCGATGAAATGGGGCTTATTGACCTTCTTGAGAAAGCCGGGCTCGCTTCGACCCGTTCAGACGCGAGAAGAAACATTCAACAGGGCGGCGTTTCAGTGGCGGGAGTGAAAATCACAGAAGTAAACCACGCCGTGAAGAAAGAAGATTTCACCGACGGCACGATAATGCTTCAAAAAGGGAAGAAAGCTTATCATTTGATTAAATTGGTTTAAGGGTGATTGTATGAACTTTTCATATTTAGAGGAAAACATTGCTCAAATAAAATATAACATTGAGCAAGCGGCGAAAAAATCGGGCAGAAACGCCGAAGATGTTACGCTTGTCGCCGTCTCGAAAACCGTAGGGGCAGACGCGGTCAGGGCGGCTTACAAATTCGGTGTTACCGATTTCGGCGAAAACAGGGTGCAGTCGCTTACGGAAAAACAGGCGGAGCTGAAAGAGGATTGCTCAATCAATTGGCACATGATCGGGCATTTGCAAACCAACAAGGTTAAAAATGTGGCGGGAAACGTCTCGCTTATTCATTCTCTCGATAGCCTAAGGCTCGCAGAAGAGATTGACGCAGTGTCAAAAAGCAGGGATGTTGTCTCGGATTGTCTTATTGAAATAAACATTGCAAAGGAAACCTCAAAGCACGGAATATTTCCCGAAAACACGCTAAACTTCGCACAAACACTGTCAGATCTTGATAATATAAGGGTTTGTGGCTTGATGTGTGTCGCACCTTACACCGAAAAAGGTGAGAATAATAGGAAATATTTTGAGAAAATGCGTAAAATACTTATTGACATTGTGAATATTTCCCAGCATAATATAGATAAGCCGTATTTATCAATGGGAATGACAGGCGATTATCAGGTTGCAATCGAGGAAGGTGCGAACATTGTCCGAGTCGGGACAGGCTTGTTCTCTCAGGCGCATGCCTAAAAGTTGAACTTAATATTCAAAAATAAATACATAACACAGGAGGGACACGAATGGGCTTGAGAGACATAATCAAGAACTACGCCGTCAATAAGGGGTATTATTCCGACGATATCAACGACGTTGATGTCGGAAATTATGACGACGATTTCGATGACTTTGAGGATGACTATAGCTATAATAAGCCAACGAAGAAAAGAACGAAGCCGGCAAGTGACAGTCGAATGACTCTTCCGCCGCTTCATCCTCGCAGCAACAACAATGAAATCAAAACGCCATATGCTGCTCCGGAACCTGTTGACAATTCAAAGATCAGAAGCATTACCCAGGGTGTTAAACGAAATGTTCATCACGCAGAACCGAAATCAATTGAGGACGCAGGCGAAATTTGCGACCATCTTATCAGTGACGACATAGTTTCGCTCAATTTTGAAAGCGTTGATCTTGCCTCAAGCCAACGCGTCGTCGATTTTTTGAGCGGTGCCGCTTATGCAATCGGCGGTTCTATTCACGCGACAGGAAGCCGCAACTTTATTGTTCTTCCCAAAAACGTCGAAATGAGTGGTCAACTTGAAGAAGAATTGAGGGCGAGAGGGTTGTTTTTCGATTATAAACCCGCTGCAAGATGAAGACAATAATAATTTATACCGTTTATTGGTTCTTTGAACTGATAAAATATTTGATTTTGGCTCGTTGCATCATGTCGTGGATTCCGTCGTTGACGAGAAACCCGATCGGCAAGCTCGTTTACAGCTTAACCGAGCCGATTCTTTCTCCGATGAGGAAGCTTGTTTCAAAGCTTTCGGGCAACGGCAGAAGCATGATGATTGATTTTTCACCCATTCTTGCGTTTATTTTGCTTTGGTTTTTGCAATCCTTTTTTGTTTCACTTGTTAATATGTTATGAATACAGATTATATAATTTTTGATGCAATAGATTTATGCTTATCGAGAAACAGCGCCGTTTTCACGGATTTTTGTGACCCTGTGAAAACAGGCGCTTTGTTTGATTTAATCGGGAAAGCCGGCTCGGCTGTCAAAGCCAAAGCCTTCGGCGGAACACCCTATTCCGAACGAACAATAATCGGCATTTGCCCCGATTATTGCGATGATATTGACGATTATGATTTTCCCATCGACAGAATAAAAATTTCCTATAACGAAAAATTCAACAAGAACATATCCCATCGTGACATTTTGGGCGCGTTGATTGGGCTTCAATTGGACAGAAGCAAAATCGGCGACATAATCGTTCAGATGGGCTGTGCCTATGCGCTGGTTAAACGGGAAGCAAGCGGCGATGTTTTAAATGGGCTGACTTCTGTCGGGCGAGCGGGAGCAACCTGTGAAATCGTTGATTTTATGGATATAAATTCGCCGCAGAAAACAATTGAAAAGAGCGTTTCCTGTGCTTCTCCGAGGTTGGATTGTGTCATGGCGAAAGTCTTTGATCTTTCAAGAACCGAAACTAAAGACGCGGTAAGCTCAGGGAAAGTCTTCGTGAACTGGGCGCAGGACGGGAAAGGCACAAAGGACGTGAAGATCGGCGATGTCATCACAATTCGCGGCAAAGGCAGAGCCAAAATTGTTGATGTTTACCCGCGGGCTAAAAAAGACGGGGTTATCGTGGAATATGAAGCAAACCTTTAGAGCGGGAGACAGCAATGAAAATATTTGACTATTCGGAAAAAACGATACTTGACATAAAGAAAATTCCTAAGAAATACAAGGACAGCGGAGAGCTTTTCATCCTTTGCCAAAACAAGGAGGTTCCGCTTTTGCGAGATGTTTTCGATTTTGACGAAAGCACCATCATTGACTGCGCCGATTTAGACGAAAGCGTGCGCTATACCGGCTTTGACGGCTATGATTTTTTAAGCATGGTTCACGTTGAATTGTCGGAAAACGATTCTCTTCAGCGCGAAATTAATTTCTATGTTTCCTCCCGATATATCGTGCTTGTAATGCCGAATCACGACAGTGCAAGACTGTATGAATTAGAGAAAAAGCTGCTTCAAAGCGCAAAATCAGTTGAGGAACGAGCAGGACGAATCAACTTGCTCTATTTTTCTATCTTTCACAATCTAATGACAGATTTTTCCGACACGCTGGAAACACTGGAGGACAAAATGCAGGCGTTGTCCGAAGAAATTGTTTTAAATGTTGAAAAAAACCAGTTCGAACAAATAAACATCTTTAAAAACATGGCTTATTCCCTGAAAAAACAGCTTCGGGCGTTGTCCTATCTCGGCGAGCAAATTTTGTTAGACGAAAACAAGCTGATTGCAAAAGATCAGGCTCGTTATTTCCGAAACATCAACACAAGATTGAAAAAGCTCTACGATTTTTCCGAAAGTTTATACAATTTAAGCAGCGAAATGCTCTACACCTACGACAGCAGATTGACGATGAAAATGAACGACACGGTTAACAAATTGACGGCAATAACCCTTCTTTTCGGTCCGCTCACGGTTATCACGGGAATTTACGGCATGAACTTTGACGTTATGCCCGAATTGAAATGGTTGTTTGGATATCCATTGACACTCATTGGCATGGCACTTATAATATTGATATTATATATTTTTTTAAAAAAGAAAAAATGGCTGTGAAAAATTCATGAAAGGAATTTGAAATTATGAAAAAACGATCGGAAGGCTTTTGGGGAATTCACTTCGATTTTCACGCACGCGAAGATTGCACAGAGGTCGGAAAAACCGTAACGGAAGAAATGATTCGCGAGATAGTCGAAACGCTTCACCCTGACTATGTTCAATGTGACTGCAAGGGTCACGATGGATATTCAAGCTATATGACAAAGGTCGGAAACCCTGCGCCCGGGTTTGTTCACGATCAGCTGAAAACATGGCGCAAGGTCACAAAAGAATTTGATTTGCCGCTTATCATGCACTATTCAGGTGTTTTCGACACACGCGCACTTGAACTTCACCCAGAATGGGCAGTGACAAACGAGGACGGCACTTTGAACAAAAACATGACCTCGACATTCAAGGGCTATGCCGACGGCTTGCTCATTCCTCAGCTTGTTGAGCTTGCGACTGAATATGGTGTTGACGGTGCGTGGATTGACGGCGAATGCTGGGCGACCCTTCCCGAATTTGACAGCGAAATAATGGCAATGTTTGAAACACAATCGGGCATTAAGCTGAAAAAGGAAAGCGACGGCAAATACGACAGGCATTCTGCTGATTTCAGGGTTTTTTTGGAATTTTGCAGCAAGCAGTTTCTTAAATATGTTGATCATTACACTAAAGAAGTTCACAAAAGCGCAAAAGACTTTGAAATAGCGTCAAACTGGGCGTTTAGCACGCAAATTCCGATTCCCGTTTGCGTCGATGTGGATTATCTTACAGGGGATTTCAGCCCGAACGACAGCTATAACAGTGCAAGATTTGAAGCGCGCATTCTGTGTGAACAGAACATTCCGTGGGATTTGATGGCGTGGGATTTCTATGTCGATTTCTCGGGAAATAATGTTCATGAAGTGAAAAGCGCAGACACTCTTTGCCGCGAGGCGGCGTGCATAATTCCTTTGGGCGGCGGTTTTCAGCTTTATAGTACGCAAAACCGCGACGGATCGGTTAAGCTTTGGGAAGTTCGCCAATTGAAGCGTGTCGCAGAGTTTATGCGCGAAAGAGAACCGTTTTTGAAGGATTGCAAGCCGTTTTCAAACATTGGAATTTTATATTCCTACAAAAACATGAGGTTTAAAAACGATGGTCAGTTCTTTAATTGGAACCATGACGAGACAAAGGGCGCTATCAGAATGACACTTGATTCGGCGCATACTTGCGGGGTTTTGATGGATCACATGCTTACAGACGAGCATTTGAACGACAAAAACATCATCATATTGCCCGAAACGCATTATATAACTGATGAAATGAAAAAAACGCTGTTGAAGTTCGTTGAAAACGGCGGAAATCTCATTGTTTCGGGGCATGAATGCTGTAAATTGTTCGAGGATTCTTTAGCAGGTGTTACAATTTCAACCGAGCTTAAAAATGAGAGAATATTCATTTATGACGAGCCGCGTTATGTGAGTCAAAGCGCCGATGTTTCGATCATTGAAACGAGCGGCGAAAGTGAAATTTTAATGAAATGCAGCAGCAACGCAATGGGCATTGATGAACCAACGGAGCTTAACGTGAAAATAAACCCAATTGTGACAAAAACCAAATTGGGTAAGGGTTGTATTATCGCTGTTTATTACAATGTTTTTAAGCTCTATCACGATGCGCCGAACTGTTATGTGAGAAACATTATTTCAAAAATAATCGACAGCCTTGATGCCGAAAAATTCATAGAATATAAGGGTCTTAAATTTGTCGATATTGTAACCGCGAAAAAAGATGGCAAGCTTCTTATTAATTTGACGAACACAAGCGGAATTTACAGTGAAGCAAGGGTGTGTGCCTATGACGAGATTATGCCTTTGACGAATATGGAAATAGACATTAAACTCGGGAAAGAACCCAAAAGCGTTTTGCTTCAACCCGAAAACATTGTTCCTGAACATAAATATAACCCCCAAACACAGCGTTTGACGGTTAAAGTAGACAAAGTTGACATTCATTCTGTTATAGTTATCGACGCTTAAGAGCTTTTATAGCGTTTTTAGTTGAAAAAGGTCTTTAATTGAGGCGAAAATTAAAATCTATTTTCAACTTAAACGACTTTAACCAAATCCAAATTCGGATAGGCGTTCAAGTCAAGCGCATCTGTTTTCCCTTTTAAAAACGAAAAATAGCCGCAGGACGCAATCATCGCGGCATTATCGGTACAAAACACGGGCTCGGGTACATAAAACTCGAGTCCGTTTTGTTCGCAGACATCACTCATTCGCGCTCTTAGTGCGCCGTTTGAAGCGACTCCTCCTGCAAGCGCAAGCTTTTTGCAGCCTCTCAAAGCACAAGCGGCAATCGCTTTGCTTGTCAATGTTTCAACAACCGAAGCCTGAAACGACGCGGCGACATCCTCGGGTTTATATTCAACCTCGTTCATTTTGCAAGTGTTAATATAATTCAAAACAGCACTTTTAAGCCCACTGAAGCTGAAATCAAAATTTCCGTCAACGCTCATTGCTCTCGGAAAGCGAATCGCCTGCGCGTCGCCCTCTTTTGAAATCCGTTCGATTGAAACGCCGCCCGGATAGGGAAAGCCAAGCGCACGCGCGACCTTGTCGAAAGCCTCTCCTGCCGCATCGTCACGGGTTCTTCCCAAAATTTCATAGTCGCAATAATCCTTGACATAGACCAAATGAGTGTGCCCTCCCGAAACGACAAGACACATGAACGGCGGCGCGAATTGAGAATTAAGATAGACTGAGGAAATGTGCCCCTCGATGTGGTGAACGCCGACAAGCGGCTTTTCTGCGGCGAAAGAAAGAGCTTTCCCGAAAGACAGCCCGACAAGAAGCGCACCAACAAGCCCCGGACCATGGGTCGGAGCTATTGCATCTATTTCTTCAATTTTTACGTTTGCTTCTGAAAGTGCTTCACCGACGACAGCGTCGATTTTGGCGGCGTGGTTGCGCGACGCGATTTCGGGGACAACGCCGCCGAAAACTTTGTGAATGTCAATTTGTGAATAAATGATGTTCGACAAAACCTCGCGCCCGTTTCTGACGACAGAAGCGGCTGTTTCGTCGCAAGAGCTTTCTATTCCGAGAATCAAAAGGGGTTTCATTTCTTAAATTTCCTCATGTTTCCTGATTTTAACGACATATTGCGCGACAGCGACAACCGCCGCTGCTCCGAAAACGGCGAAACGAAGATCGTAAAACACATTTGCGCAGGAATTTAAAACAGAGATTGAAACTGTTTGAAAAGAAGAAAAAAAGCCGCTCAAAGCGTCTGCCGCGGGATTAAGCACCTGAGAACAAGCCTCGAACACTTCGTTTCCCTCTAACGCCTCGTTCAGACGGTCTTTATTTATGACGAGCAAGGCTCCCGCGCCGAAAAGCATCGAAAACGAAGTCCACAGCACCAAAATCAAACCGCCATAAGCCTTTTTAACGGCATCGGGCAACGTCGCGATTTTCAGCATTACTGCCACGTCAAAATCCTCGGGTGCGTCAAAAGAACAGCCCGACAACAACTCGATTCGAGCAAACTCTTCCGTTATGAACAAGTCTTCTTCAAAAAGCTTAGACGCCATAACAGCAACCCTCTTTCATCTGCATTCCTTCGAGCGTTTCCTTTAACATTTTTCTTCCCCTGAAAATGCGATTTTTAACTTTCGACAACGGTTCATCCGTAATTTCGGCAATTTCCTGATAAGACAAACCCTGCTGATGATAAAGCACGATTGGAATTTTATACATATCGGGCAAATCGCCAACGACTTTCGACAACGCCTGCGCGCGTTCTTTTTGAAAAAACGCGTCCTCGGGCGATTCTGCGACTGTTTGCGACGGCATGTCATAATCCACCGCGTCAAGCGGCACAAAATCCTGCTTTTTCTTGCGGCGATGGTCAATGACGTGGTTCGTCGTAATTTTCATGAGCCACGTCGAAAATTTATATTCGGGATAATATTTATCCAAATTTTTATAAGCCTTAACAAAAACGTCCTGCGCCAAATCGTTGGCTTCCTCGCGGTCGTTTGTCATTCTGAACACGATTGAATAGACAAGGTTTTTATACCTTGCCACTATTTCTGAAAAATAATCATTATTGCCGTCAAGACAGCCTTTTATCAATTCGTAATCGGTCATTGGCGCTGAGTTCCTATCTCTTGAGTCGTTTGAGCATCAAGCTCAAATCAATATCATATACGCAAAGAAACTAGTAAAGTTTACTAATATTATAAATTATTTACAGCGTTTTGTCAATGAAGGCAAGAATATCTGTGCGCATCTCTATTGTTTCGGCATGACCGCAAGGATATTTTTTGAGCGTAAAGCCGCCCTCTGCGCCGTTTTTCTTATAAAATTCCGAAACAAGCTTTTTTATTTTGTCGACGCCCCTGATCGGCGTAAGCCCATCGTAAATTCCAACTGTTGACAGATGTGAGCGGGGCGCAATCAGAGCATTTATGTCCGCCATGCTGAAATTTTTCCGCAGGGACGGAACATAATAATAAATTCCGTGTTCGTTTATTCCGTTCGAGCGTTCAATTTCGTCAAAATCGGTCAAACAGCAAATGTCAACACAGGTTTTAATCCGCGTGTCAAGGGCAGCGACCCACATCGACATGGTGCTTCCCATAGACATTCCCAACGCGCCGATTCGGCTTGAATCAACATCTGTTCGCGAAACAAGATAATCAACCGCCCTGAGCGAATCGAAGACCATCATTCCCCACATAACCTTGCCGTCCCAGAGCATCGTTTTATAAGTTTCGCTCTCGTCTCTTCCCGAACGCTCACCGAAGCACCAATGGTCAATGCAAAGACAGGCGATTCCTTTTTTCGCCATCGCCTCGGCGTATGAGCAGTTATTACCTTTTTCATGCGGCGTAATTAGCTGATTTTTCCCCAAAAAATACATTCCGCCATGCCAATGCGAAAACAAAACAACAGGATAGGGCGCAACAGCATTTTTCGGGCGCGTGAAATAGGTGGGAACGGGTTCTGTTCCGTTCAAATCGAGGGTTAATGTTTCGAGAACATAGCTTCCGCAATCCTCCTCGCGCACCAAGCGAGTTGTAATTTCGGCGTTTCTGTCGGGAAGATCACCCATAAGCGAATACAGCTTTTCTCTTGTTTTTTCGTCGGTCATAGCAAAATCTCCTCTGATTTAATTTGCTTTTTCTTTTTCATAATTAACATAAGCAACCCTGCCGAAACCAAAAACGCGATTAGAATAATTATTATCATTGAAGAAGTCGGCGATTCGGCGGCTGTTTCCGCATCGCCGCCATTGGGCAGGTTTGACATTATAATCGAAACCATATTAAACGCGACGTGAAGAATCGTTACAGGCCAAATTGAATCGTGCCGCCAATAGATTGCGCCGAAAACAATTCCGAGAACAAACGTGTAAATTACCTGCACAGGGCTTATGTGCATAAGCCCAAACAGCAGCGATGAAACGAAGATTGCTAAAAACATATTAATTCCGAAATTTTTAAATCGGCGCAAAATTGTTCCTCTGAAAATCATTTCTTCAATGAAAGGAGCAATCAAACCTATACACAAAATTTCAAGAAAAAGATTATTTCCCAATACATTAGACATGCTCTGTTCATAGTCCGGGAAAATATTTAACAAACCCGAAAGATTAATTGACCCACCTATAAAAACGCTCAGCGGCAATCCTGCCAAAACACATGCGACAAGCGAAATGACAGGTGCGTTCACAGTTTTCAAGATTTTTATGCTTTTCCATTCCCTACGTAAAATAATCCACATCAAAAAAAGCGTAATTACATTGCTTATTAAAGTCAAAAGGATGACATTTTCCGTGCAAACATTCATTGCTTTTTCTGCTATTCCCTCTGTCGTCAACAAACCTTTAATCGTTTCCGACACCATCACCGCAGCAGAAATAAGAATTGCCCCGATAATTCCGACGACAAACTGCATTCCCATATACATCAGCGGATAACATATCGTGCGCCAAATTTCTTTCATAATTTTTTTGAATTTCATAATGAATAATTCCCCCTTTGCCTTGCGAAAATAAAAAAGGGCGGAGAAAAAATCCCGCCCTCGTAAGTTCTTTTAACAAAATTACGCAACAAATGTTTTGGCAATCTCAGCCGCAGTAGCCGCGTCGGGAGTGTAAGCATCAGCGCCGATTTGGTCGCAGAAGCTTTGCGTAACGGGCGCGCCGCCGATCATTACTTTAACTTTGTCTCTTAAACCTGCTGCTTTAAGAGCTTCAACAACTGCTTGCTGTTGGTTCATTGTTGTTGTGAGAAGAGCCGACATGCAAACGATTTGAGGCTCATATTCTTTAACTGCTTCGATGATTTTTTCTTCGCCGACGTCAACGCCAAGGTCGATAACCTCAAAGCCTGCGCCTTCCATCATCATTTTGACAAGATTTTTGCCGATGTCGTGCAAGTCGCCCTTAACTGTTCCGATAATAAGCTTGCCGATGGGTTTAACGCCCTCTGCAACAAGTCTGGGTTTAAGAACCTCTGTTCCTTTGTTGAGCGCTCTTGCGGCAATCAAAACTTCGGGAACGAAAACTACGTTGTTTTTGAATTTAACGCCTATTTCGTTCATTCCGCTGAGCAAACCCTCGTCAAGAATTTTTTGAGCGGGAATGTTTTCGTCAATCGCCTGTTGAACGAGAGCAACTACGTCTTTCGCTTTTCCTTGTTGTAATGCCAATGAAATGTCTTCTACCAATGCCATTTGTAATCCTCCTGAAAAATAATATTTAATGAATTTTGAAAGCAAATTTCAAATCATAACAAATTTACTACTTCGCAATCGAAATTTATTTCAATATATTGTTATTTTTTTTAATATATTATGCAATTTAATAGTTAAGACCGATAATCGCCATTTATTTTAACATAATCATAAGTAAGGTCACAGCCCCACGCCTTTGCCGAAGCTTTTCCGTCGGAAAGAGTTATGTCAATGAAAACATTATCACGCGAAAGAAGTTTTTTGGCGAAATCTTCGTCAAATTGAACGGGAACGCCCGCTTTCATAACAGTCAAAACATCGCCGCCGTTTTTAAACTCAATCGTAACGCCCGTTTGTTCAAATTTTGCGCCGCTGTAACCCATAGCGCAAAGAACGCGCCCGAAGTTCGCGTCCGCGCCGAACATCGCCGCTTTCAAAAGACTCGATGAAATAACGCTTTTCGCCAGCTTTGAGGCATCGTCATAAGTCGCGGCATTTGTCACAGTCACTTCAATTAGCTTTGTCGCACCCTCGCCGTCACGAGCGATGTCCTTCGCCAATTTCTCGCAAACAAAACCCAACGCCTCAAAAAACGTGTCATAATCGGCTGTTCCCGCCTTAATTTCGGGATTTTCCGCCATGCCGTTCGCCATAATTAATGTCGTGTCGTTCGTGCTTGTGTCGCCGTCCACCGAAACCATGTTGAATGTTTTATAAACACATTCTTTCAAGGCTTTGCCCAATAATTCCGAAGAAATTTCCGCGTCTGTTGTAATATACCCAAGAAGTGTCGCCATGTTTGGATGAATCATTCCCGAGCCTTTGGCAATTCCCGCCAGAGTAACGGTTTTGTCGCCGATTTCAATTTCAACGGCAATTTCTTTTTCATAAGTGTCGGTCGTCATAATCGCCTGAACGGCATTTGTCGCGTCGCTTCTTGACGAACCCAACATCGGCGCAGTCGCCGAGATTCCTTTTGTAATCTTTTCAATCGGAAGAGGAACGCCGATTACACCTGTTGAGCAAACCAAAATTTCCTCTTTGCTTGCGCCCAATTCTTTGGCAAACGCCGCCGCCATCGCCTCGCAGTCAGTCATTCCCTGTTCTGCTGTGCAAGCATTTGCGTTTCCGCTGTTGGTGACAATTCCACGAATCTTTCCTTTTTTTTCGCAAATTTTAATGTCCCACAAAACAGGTGCGGCTTTAACCGTGTTTGTCGTGAAGCAACCCGCCGCCGAAGCTGCAATCTCGCTTGCAATCAAGCACAAATCTTTTTTCTCTTTCTTTACGCCAACGTGATTACCCGTCGCTTTAAAGCCTTTTGGCGAGGTTATTCCGCCGTCAATAATTTTCATTTTGAATTGCCCTCACTTTCTCCAAACACATTTTTTATAAATTTCATTGTTCTTTCCGCTTCCATAGAATCATATGTAAAACCGAGAGATTCTGCAACCATAGCCGCGAGATTATTATATTCTGTCATAAGATTGTCCGACGCAAGGCGAATTTCGTTCCCGTTCGCGTGAACATAGCTGTTAATTAAGGTTTCATAAAAATGCAAATCATCTTTCGGCAGCAATTCCGCTATGTTTGTCCCATGCTTGCCCGGATTTACTTTATCCCAATTGTTTCGCGCTCCGGCAAGGCGCGAAAGCATCCACGCATATTCTCTGCGAACACAGTCACTCAAAAGCTCATGCGCGTGAAGTGTTTGACCGCGCACGACCGCCTTTGCCACATATGGACTGCACCACCAAAATTCATTGCAATGACTGCGGTATTCCCATTCGCTCAGGGGTTTTACCCAAAAATCTGCGTCACTTGACGGCGCAATATTTTCAAAGCGGTTGTCTTTATCCATGAGAACAATCGTCGCGCTTTCAAGGGGTGTTCGGCTCAGAAACGCTGTAGAATTAAATGTCAAATCTATACGAATACCGCTTTCAAACTGAATAAGATGGGTATATACATCATGCGGGTCTCCGTTGTCGGGTGTTTGCATTACCGCAATCTTACCAAAATTTTCGGTTAGGAACGGTATAATCGTACCATTAAAATATGACTCACTCGACTTGGTTACAAAGACAATATCGTAATCGCTGTATTTATCAACATTGCCGAACGCCCGCGAACCCTCCATAAGGACAGCGCGGATATTTTCGTCGCACTCGGCATAATTTAAGAGAACTTGAAGAATCGGGTCATTATTAATGTTCATTTCTAAACCTCCGTGCTCTCAACCCACATCGTCATTCCACAGCCCGATTTGCCGCTCGGGCGTTTCAAAAACCCGAATTTCTCATAAAATTCTTCCTTGCCCTCCGCCGCCATCAACGCGATGTATCTGACCTGATCGCCCGACACGTCATTGTTGATGTAAGCCAAAATTCTTGTCATTATCTCTCTGCCGATTCCTTTGCCCTGATATTCGGGCGAAACGACCACGTTCGCGATGTAGTAAACATAGCCGAAATCGGTGATGACCCTTGCCATTCCGATTGCCTTTTCGCCGTCACGTGCGCAAACGACAAACGCCGTGTTTTCAAGCCCTTTGACGACCAGACCGTGATCAATCGGCGTCCAGCCGACATCGGCTCTCAAGCCGTTAAATTCCTCGGCTGAAAGATGATTGGTGTAAGTAATGTTCATAAACTCACCCTTTATATTGACATGGGCACATAATCAAGCCCTGTTTTTTCATCTGCTCCGAAAAGAATGTTCATGTTTTGAATCGCCTGTCCCGCAGCACCCTTAACGATGTTGTCCAATGCGCCGACGACAACTATTCTGTTCGTCCGTTCATCCAACGCAAAGCCTATATCCGTGAAATTCGAGCCTCTCACCCACTTAGTTTCGGGGAAAACACCCTCATCCATCAATCTGACGAAATATTCCTTGCCGTAATATTTTTCATAAACGCCTTTAACCTCGGTGTAATCAACATTCTTTTTCAATCTTGCATAACCCGTCGCCAAAATCCCTCTGTTCATCGGCACAAGGTGCGGCGTAAATGTCAAAACCACTTCCTCATCCGCGGCGTAGGAAAGCTGTTCCTCAATTTCGGGGGTGTGGCGGTGTGACGCTATTTTATATGCCTTAAAGTTTTCGTTCGTGTCGCAGTAAAGGTTGTCGGGGCTTTTTCCCGCACCCGAAACGCCCGATTTCGCATCGATTATAATACTTTCTGCGTCAATTATTCCCTCTTTTAACAAAGGATAAAACGAAAGAATCGAGCAGGTCGTGTAGCAACCGGGATTGGCGACGATTCTTGCGTTTTTCACACTTTCGCGGTTGATTTCGCAAAGCCCATAAACCGCTTCGTCAAGCAAGTTTTTCGCCGTGTGCTCAGTTTGATACCATTTTTCGTAAACAGCGACATCTTTCAAGCGGAAATCAGCACCAAGGTCGATTATTTTTGTCTTTTTCAAAACGCTTTCGGTAACTGTTTTAACTGCTTCGCCGTGGGGAAGTGCCAAAAACACAACGTCACATTTTTCTGCGACCTCTTCGATTTTGTCGCCGCAGCATACATAATCCGTGTGCTTGAAATTCCTCGCAACCGCGCCGTAAAGCCCGCCGTCGCCGCTTCTGCTCGCGAGAACAGCCACCTCGGCTTGCGGATGATAGTTTAAAAGCCGAGCCAATTCACCCCCGACATAGCCTGTCGCACCTATTATTCCCGCCTTAATCATAAAAATCAGTTCCTTTCGTTTCTTGCTTAATATTATTACATTATAAGAAATTTTTTCTATTTGTCAAGTATATTTATACATTGTTATTTATAAATATACACAAACTCGTTCGAAGTCGCGATAACAGCGCGTTTCACGTAACAATATGTTAATAATTTACTTTTAAATTTCATCTTATTGTAATTTGCATTTTTCTTGATTTTGTATTAAAATATAGGTTATACTTATATATATGGATAAAAGGAGATAGATTAATGCCGAATCGTGGCGACTTTTGGGTAATAATCGCCGCGGGCGGAGAATCTGTCAGGTTCGGCGGCGACGTTCCGAAACAATTTTTGAAGATAGACGGGTTGCCGTTGTTTGCTCATTCTGTTGAAATGTTTAAAAAGTGCGGAGCTGCAGGAATTACGGTCGTTGTCCCGCAGAATCGCTTGGATTATGCCGAAAAATTATTCAGCGACCCGATTGTCAACTACATCAGCGGCGGAAAAACGCGGCAAAGTTCTGTTTTTGAGGGGCTTAAATACGCGAAACAGAACTGTCATTCCGGAATCGTCCTCATTCACGACGCGGCAAGGCCGTTTGTCACAGAGCGAGCGGTTTGTGATGTCGTCGAAGCGGCGCAAAAATATGGCGCGGCATTCCTCGGGGCAAGCGTTACCGACACAGTCAAGGTTTGCCGAAAAGCTGAAAACGGCGCAGTTACAGCCGTTCAAACGCTTGACCGCGAATCGTTGATTATGGCGCAAACGCCGCAGGGTTTTGAAATTGATTTGATTATTAAAGCGCATGAAGAAGCGGAAGCCGACAATGCTTCGGCGACCGATGACTGCGCCCTGTGTGAGCGAATTGGAATTTTTCCTGTGGTTGTCGAGGGAAATCACGCGAATTTAAAAATAACTTACAAAAGTGATTATGAGGGTCAAATTGAAAACAGTTTATAAACCGAAAAACATTTGCGCCGACGAAATAACAGTCGACATAGAAAACGGCAAAATTCTCGATGTTTCTTTCCGAAACGGCTGTGCCGGAAATCACGGCGGAATCGTTTCGCTCGTGAAAGGCATGAACGCTGAAGAAGCAGTGGCGAAGCTTTCGGGAATTCAATGCGGCTCGCGCGGCACTTCATGCCCCGACCAACTCGCCGTTGCAATTTCCGAAAATTTAGGATTATAATATTTATATATATAATAAAAAATAATTTACGCTGAAATTCAGCAGAGGGTGGGATTTTCTTGTCAGACAAAAAACCGAAAAACGCGTCAAAAACAAACCTCATTGTGATGATTTTAATTGGGGTAATAATCATCAATGTGAGCGTAATTTCCGTACTCGCTTTTCTTCTTAAATCGCCCGGTGACAAACCCGAAGACGATACGGCGTTCAAGAACGAAGCGACCGAAATTGCCAAGGAGAATCCGACAACTGCGCCGAGCGCGACGGTTGACCCGACTGACGAAATGAGAAAGGTTGTTGAAAAAGATTTCATTTATGACGGAATTTTCATCAACGACATTTCTGTTGGAGGAATGTCCAAGGAAGAAGCGTTTGAAACCCTCAGTGAGAATTTTCAAAAACCCTTTGAAGAAATTTTTATAACCTATTCATATGACGGCAATGCAGACGACCACCCTGTGTCCGATTTCGATGCCGGATATAATATTTCTGCCGTCGTTGACGAAGCTTTTAACTACGCGCGTGAAGGAAACATTGAGGAAAGATATGCTCTTATCACTCAGCTTCTTTCCGAAAACAAGAAAATCGACCTTGAGCTTTTATACAACAGTGACAAGCTCAATTCAATCGTAAGCGACATTGCCGAAAAATATAACGTACCTGTCGTTCAGCCGACAGTTTCCCGTCAGGACGGTTACTTTTCTTTCACAGCGGGTAAAAACGGTCAGAAAATTGATTTCGATAAGGTTATAAACGAAACGACTGCACTTCTGCGAAACGCACAAAGTGGAACAATCGCAGTTGCAATAAACGAGGTCGAGCCGTCATTTACACAGTCTGATCTTGAAAAAGCAACTTCTGTCATCGGAACATATAAAACAACATTTACAACAGGCGACGCGAACAGAAATCAAAACATTAAAAACGCGGCGAGCTTCATAAACAATGTTGTCGTCATGCCGGGCGAAATTTTCTCGACAAACCATCATTTCAATCCCTGCACCGAGGCAAACGGCTATGCGCCCGCTTGGGGCTATGAAAGCGGCAAGTTGGTTAAAACAATCGGCGGCGGAATGTGCCAGGTTTCAAGCACGCTCTATTCGGCGCTTCTCTACGCCGAGCTTGAAATAGTCGAACGCAGAAACCATTCAATGCCTGTCGGTTATGTTCCGGGCGGAATGGATGCGACATTGTCGGGCGATTACATTGACTTGAAATTTAAAAACAGCACTAATTACCCCATTGTTGTGGAATCAATTTATACAAACGGCAGCATAGCCGTTAACATTTACGGCTATGAATCCCGCGATTCGGGACGTACGGTTGATTTTGTAAGCAAGCAAACAGGCTCAAGTGAACCCGAAGCTGAAGAAGTGATTGATGACCCCGAGCTTCCATTGGGTGAAAAGAAATACGACCAAAGTGCAAAAAACGGCTCGACTTGGGAGCTTTATAAGCAGGTTTATGAAAACGGCGCATTGGTTAAAGAGGAATTTGTAAACAAATCAACCTACAGAGCGATGCGAGCAGTCGTCAGAGTGGGCACAGGTGCGCCGCTTCCGACAGAGGCGCCTGCCGAACCTGAAGTTCCCGCGGTTGAAGGGCAGACAGGAGAGCAGCCCGTTGAACAGCCCGTAGAACAAGAGTCTCCTGTTGAACAAGAAACACCCGCAGAGCAGGAAACACCCGTCGAACAAGACCCTGTGGTCGACGACACACCGCCGGAGCCCGCCCCAACACCCTACGACGACATGATTCCCGGACCGACACCCTATTTTGAAATTTAAGGGGAGCAAAAAATGATTGCACTTTACAAAAAATATAAAGAACAAATATTATACTTGTTTTTCGGCGGGCTTACGACGATTATAAACGTGGTAATGTTTGAGTTGCTGTTCAGAGTGATTGGTGTTGCGACTATTGCGTCTGTTCCGCCGTGGATTGTGTCGGTTTTGTTTGCTTACATAACCAACAAGCTGTTTGTTTTCGAGAGCAAGAGCACGGAAAAATCAACGTGGATAAAAGAAATGTCACTTTTTTTCGCGGCAAGAATTTTGTCTTTCATAATAGGTGATTTGTTGCTCATGGGTGTGTTTGTGGACTATCTCGGTTCTAATTCGCTGTTGATGAAAATCATCGCGCAAATTTTCGTAATTGTTTTTAACTATATTGCGAGTAAGCTGCTTATATTTAAGAAATAAAAGGGGGCGCGGTTTAGGCCGCACCCCTTGTTTTTTTACTTTTTGTTTTCTTTTTTATCAGTCTCTTCCGGTTCTTTTCTTTCTTCGGAAATTTGAGTGATGTAGTTTTCTAATTTGTCGATAGATTCAACAACACGGGCGACATCGCTTCCCTGAATGCTCATGAAATATTTTTCGAGCAGGTCGGAATATTCTTTTTGGAACGAGCTGAGAAGCTCTCTTTGAATCGTGATTGAAGAACGAATTGATTCAACCTGTCTCAACGCGCTTTTGCGGTATTCTCCCGCTTCTGCTTTGGCGTTTCGAACGATGTTGTCGGCGGCGATTTGTGCGCTTAAAATCGCGTTTTTAATCGAATCGTCTTTTTCCTTATAACGTCTGATGGATTCTTCCAAGGACTGTATGTATTCGTCGACCTCTGTCGGTTCATAACCGTGCTTGACTACATTGAATTTCGTTGCCATAATTTATACACCCTCTCAATTAGTTTATCTTAGTAGGAACTAATTACCTGAAAGTATAACATGATTTTTCGACAAACGCAACAACGAATTTTTAATTTTACGGAGATATTATGCACGAAATTTTTATGGAAAAAGCGTTGAAACTGGCAACCTCTGCTTTCGAAATCGGTGACGTTCCGATTGGCTGCGTCATTGCCGACAAGGAAAACAACATCGTCGGAAGCGGCTATAACATGCGAAATTACAAAAAAAGTTCGCTTTGTCATGCTGAGCTTACGGCAATCGAAGAAGCGTGCAAAACAGTCGGCGATTGGCGGCTTGAGGATTGCACGCTCTATGTCACGGTCGAGCCTTGTCCGATGTGCGCAGGGGCGATTGTTCAGTCGAGAATTAAAACTGTGGTTTTCGGAACGCGCAACCCAAAAGCAGGCTGTGCAGGGTCGATTTTAAACATTTTGCAAGACGACAGATTTAATCATTGGGTTGAAATTGTCGAAGGCGTTATGCGTGAGGAATGTTCGGAAATTATGTCGGAATTTTTCAAACGATTCAGAACGGTGCGCTGACGTGTTTATTAATCATCGGTTACCTGAATACGCCAAAAACAATAGGCTTTTTGAAAAAAGAGGTTTCGCCAATTACGACGAAACCTCTTTTTTCAAAAATTCTATTCCAGCACATAAACTTTCAACTGCTGCCGCCCGAAAACATCAACTTCCCAGGCAGTGTCAAAGAACAAATCAACCTTGTTTCCTTTAATCGCGCCGCCCGTGTCCTCGGCGGTCGCATAACCATAGCCCTCAATATAGAGTGCCGTGCCGAGCGGGATGACCTTTGGGTCAACCGCGACAGCGCCCACACGCGCCGTTGTTCCTGAGGCCGTAATTCCGAAATAAGCATCGCCCGGGTTTTTGCCTGTCGAAGCATAGTCGGCCGTATAAGCGGTCGCAGACATTACAATCATTTTCGAGTATTCATAACCGGAAATCGTTCCCGCCGATTCTACTGCCGTGGCTGGTGCTTCCACACTCGCGGTTCGGGTTTGGGCGGGCTGTTCTGCCGCCGCCTTGCGCTCTGCTTCTGCGCGTTCTGCTAATTTGCGTTCGGCGTCTTTTTTTGCCGCCTCCTGCCGTTTGGATTCTTCTTTTTCGGCGTCACGTCTTGCCGCCGAAATTCGTTCTTCCTCTAATCTTGCGACTTCTGCCTCAAGCTGCAACTGCGTAAGCCCTATGTCGGCGGTGCCTATCATGATTTTTTCGTCAATGGCGGGTTTTTCGGAAACCACGCGCAAAACTTCTCTTGAAACCTCAACGTCTGAAACATAGTTCACCTTGACTACACTAACCTGTTCGCCCTTGATTCCCTCGATGAGAGTTGCCTCTGTTCCCTTGTGAAGCTCTGAGGATTTGATTACGACAGTTTCAAAAGGAATTTCTGCCGTCGTCGTAAACGTTACGCATTTCTTGGTTTTAAGGTTAATGTCCTCGCCGTTTGAAATCACTTCGTCTTTTAATTCTTCATCAAATTCATATTCCATTCCTGTTTGCTGCGAATAAAATCGGGCAAATTCTTCCATTGAAACCTTTGGCGACTGAACCGGTTTCTTCCTCGTTTCAACGCCGTCGAAAATCACGTTTACAGTGACGCCGCGAATAAGTTCTATTTCCATGTCTTGCTCAATCGGCTCGTCAAGGCTTGGTGTAATTGTGTCAAATTCCTCAATACCGATTTTGTGTTCGTCAAGAAGCCCTGAAACCGTTCTTGCGTTTGATGAAAGACGTTTTGTTTTTCCGCCATCCTCGCAAAAGTTGATTGTCGCCGCTTTCCTGTCAAGCGCGCTTACCGTACCTGTCAATGCTGCTATAATAAGCACCAAAGCGGCAAATAAGCGCCATTTACTGTCCATTAAATAAATTACCTCCTAATAGCATTTCACTAAATAGTAATGGTGAAAAATGAAATGCGATTGCAATAAATTAACGGTATTGTAACATGTGTTTAACAAATTGTCAAGAGGTTAGGCGATTGAAAACAGGCGCAAAGTATTGGATTTTGTGACTTTTTCGACTTCTGTTCGTGATATTTGTTTAATTTCCGCAATTTTATCTGCGATATAGGTCAAATTTTGTGAATTATTACGTTTTCCCCTGACGGGTACGGGAGAAAGATAAGGACAATCAGTTTCCAGCAATATTTTTTCAAGAGGAACCGCCCTGACTGCTTCGACAAGCTTTTCTGATTTCGGGTAGGTGACAGAACCACCGATTCCCAAGAAAAAGCCCATATTTACACACTTTTCAGCCATTTCAACATCAGAAGAAAAGCAATGAATAACACCTCTGCCGAAAGCGTTCGGTGGCGTAACTCTTTCGCAAAAATCATTTAATATCTCGAACATATTAACGTCTGCATCGCGTGAATGTACGATGATTGGAAGATTGACCTCTGCCGCAAGTTCAAGTTGCCGTTTAAGCCAGTAAATCTGCGATTCTTGGGGTGAATTGTTATAAAAAAAGTCAAGCCCAATCTCGCCGATTGCCAAAACTTTTTTATTTTTGGTTAATTTCAACAATTCATTTATGTCGTTTTTTGTCATATTTTCCGCGTCGTGAGGGTGAATACCGACAGATGCGTAGACATGAGAATATTTTTCGGCAAGTTTAACACTTTCGAATGACGATTTCATGTCTGCGCCGATATTTATAACATGAGAAATTCCCATTTCGGGCAGTTTAGTCAAAATTTCATCACGATCGGTGTCAAATCTTTCGTCGTCATAATGCGCGTGTGATTCAAAAATAGACATTTCATTTCCTTTCGTAAGTTTTTTGTAAGGTTACCTTAATCAGTGCTTACTTTCTATTTTTCGAGATAATGCCCAAATTCAATTTTATAAACTTTCCACCAACAATCATTCGAAGCATTGTTCACAAACTTCAAAAATTTATAGTCTTCCGATTCAAACCGATAATAACATTGTCCGATTATTTCTTTCACAAGTACGGCATTCCAATTGTTGCCGTCCAATGAAACAAAGATTGACAGATCTCTTGAAAAATCACCCTTGCTTCCGCCGGTTCCCAAATGAACAAAATTATAATCCACAGGCTCGCTAAATTCAAAGCTCATGTAGTCCCCGGGTGCTTGCCCTCTGTTTGCACCCCAAAAGGTTTCGTTGTTTCCGTCATACATCGCAGTATAATCATCGCCGGAAATGCTTTCAAAATTTGCAATTTTGCCCCAAGAATCATTGTCAAACGCCGCCTCAGGCTCTACTCGTTTAAACAATGTAGAAATTTTCATGCCGTCAACGGTTATGGCATAAAATTCTTCATATCCCGAATGCTGATCTCTTTCGTCATAGCTCATTCTCGTGTTTTGAAGATAATAATCCGCAACGTCATATCCCGAGGAGCGAACACGTTGTTTTTCTTCTTCGGTTCTTATGTCGGTTATAAACCATGACGAAAAGCTGAAGCTGAGCGTGGGTCTGTCGTCGTGCTTGAGAGCATAACGAATCAAATCGGTGTGTGAAATCTCCCAATAATCAAGAGTGAAGTTTTTTTCGGCAAACTGCCTGCCGATGATGTTGAAATAGGCATATTGATAAGGATGGTTTAATGCCGTCCAGACCAACAGATATCCCAAGCAGCCGGCGACAACACCGATAAATCCGCGTCTGAAAATTTTCTTCTTATTGCTCAAAAATTCAAACGAACGATAAATTCCGTAAACCGCCATGTAAAGGAAAGGAAAGAAAATGCCATAGGCGTGCCGCCAGCCCTCGTACATGTTTATATGTAGGAAAATGTACCCGAAAAGCGTGCAGAAGAACAGTGCGAAGAAAAACAAGTCATAAATGTGAAGATTCTTCGCACGCTTGATTATGACCGACAAAACTCCGGCAAAGAACATAATTATATATAATATCGGAACGGTCAAGCCCATCCAAACGGGTATGTAGTGCCACGGAACCTCTCTCGAAATTTGTTCGCCCATGTAGAAATGTGTGCCGTTCCAAGGCACAGTGGTCAAAAAAATGAAAAATATGTCAATCGTGTTTTTGAGCGGGTTTTTCCACACAAATGGCGTAATTAAAACATAGAAAACAAACGTAAGAGCAGTTAGTGCAAGGGGCTTTTTTATCAGAGCCGCAAGGCTTTCTTGTTGTCTTATTCCTTGAACAACAATGAAAAACACAGCTAACATCAGCAAAGAAACACCCAATATTCGGGTATTCGTCGCCACGGCGATCGAAGCGGCAGCGGGAAAAAGAAACGCTCCCTGCCGTTTTGCCTCCGATTTTGGCTCTAACCACCGCAGTATGAAATATGCAGAAATGACATTCCACGAATAGAACAATATGTCTTTAATGTTGTAAAAGGATTCACCGAAGAAACGAGGAAACAAAATGTAGAACAACACGCCCAGCAGAGGAATAAACGTGTCGCCGAAACGCCGCTTGAGAATAAGATAGAAACAAATTCCCGCCACAAAATAGTTAATAAACGTAAAAATGTGGCGCATGACAAACACTTCGCGCGTAGTCATTTTAAAATTGCGCAAATGTTCAAAAAACACTGTTATGTTTTGAAGCGCAGTTCCGTAGAATCGGTCTTTATACGTCATCAAATCCGGCGTTTTTTCCGCCAAATTGCGGACAGAATCGTGTTCGGACGAACGCATCGCCTCCCCCGTCACATAAACGTAGTTAGAAACAGAGGTCTCGCGTTCCTGCCATTCGTCCCAGCACATTCCATAATCATTCGCGATAAAAATCCCGATTACAAAATAAAGCGCAAATAATAAAATCGCCGCTTTTTTCAAGACAATCCCTCTAATCCTTTAAAATTCTCGGGAAAGCAGCTTCCCCTTTTGAGGCTTTAACGTTTTTGCTGAGTTTGCCGAAAATGTAAAGACTTTCCCACGTTTTGCAAGCGTCGTCTGAAATGTTGAGCTGTTCCCAAATTCGCGAGGGAGTGTTCGGCATGAAAGGGCCGATTAAAACCGCAATCATTCTCAATCCCTCGGCCAGCGTATACATAATTCCCGCCAGCTCCGATTTGCGTTCTTCGTCCTTTGCGACAATCCACGGTGTTGTCTCGTCGATATATTTATTCAATCTGCGAATCAAAACCCAAATTTCGGACAGCGCGTCAGGGAAAAGCATTTTGTCCATAAATTTTTCTGTTTCGGCGACAGTTTTCTTTGCGACCTCAACAACATCTGCGTCAAAGGGTGTCGCTGTTTGGTTTTCAATCAAGCCGTCAGGGAAATATTTTTCAATCATTCCCGCCAAACGCGAGAGCAAATTGCCCAAATCGTTGGCTAATTCCGAATTGATTCGCTGTTCAAGCGCCGCGTAGGAAAAATTTCCGTCCGAACCGAACGGCATTTCCCTGAGAAGAAAATATCTCACCGCGTCAAGCCCATATTGCTCGACAAGTATCTTCGGGTCGATTGCGTTTCCTTTTGATTTTGAAATTTTTTCATTGTCAACAGTGAGCCAGCCGTGCCCAAAAACCTGTTTGGGTAAAGGAAGGTCAAGCGCCATCAGCATTGCAGGCCAAATGATTGTGTGAAAACGAACAATTTCCTTGCCGATCAGATGAATGTCGGCGGGCCAAAAACGGCTAAAATTACTGTCGTCTTCTGACAAATAACCAAGTGCAGTAATATAGTTCGGAAGTGCGTCGAACCAAACATAAACGACGTGATTCGGGTCGAAATCGACAGGGATTCCCCATTTAATAGACGTTCTCGAAACGCACAAATCCTCAAGACCGGGCTTTAAAAAATTGTTAATCATCTCGTTTTGGCGGCTCTGCGGCTGAATAAATTCGGGATTCTCTTCAATGTGTTTAATAATTCTGTCCTGATATTTTGAAAGCTTAAAGAAATAGGCCTCTTCTCTGATTGTTTCAATGTCGCGCCCGCAATCGGGGCATTTCCCGTTTTTAAGCTGGCGTTCGGTGAAAAACGTCTCGCACGGTGTGCAATAAAGCCCCTCATAGACGCCTTTATAAATGTCACCTTTGTCATAAAGTGTTTTAAAAATTTTCTGAACGGCAAGCTCGTGAAATTCGTCGGTTGTTCTGATGAAAAAATCATAGTCAATGCCCATGACTTTCCACAAATTTTTAATCCAGTCGACAATCCCGTCCAAATATTGCTTAGGCGCAACGTCCTTTTCCTTGGCTATACGTTCAATTTTTTGACCGTGCTCGTCTGTTCCCGTCAAAAACATAACGTCATAGCCGCGCAGTTTTTTATAACGAGCCATTGTGTCCGCCGCGACGGTCGTATAGGAATTTCCGATGTGCAAATTGTCGTTGGCGAAATATATCGGTGTTGTGATATAAAATGTTTTCTTGTCCATAGGATTAACCTCCGTTGGTTTTATATTATGGTTAAAAGTAAACATATTATAACTGTTTACAATGATTGCGTCAAGAACCGAAAAACATAGTTGCCTGTGCTTGTTTATTATGTTAAAATATTAATCATGAAAACAACAGACCCTTTGATTTCTTCATTAAAAGAAGCGATTATTGAAAATAAAAACATAAAATTTACGCTCAGCGACCCGAAAGGCTCTGCCGAACACCGAAAAATAACCGCGTCTCAAAAGTGTGGAAAAGCAGGGTTGTTCTTCCAGTTTGAGTTTTTTTGCCGCGACGGTAAGGTTCGGCATGAGAATTATTCAGGTGATGATGCCACTGCAAGACTGAGCGAGGTTTTCGGGCTTTATCGACAATGCAGCTATACGGTTTTGGACAGCGAAGCCGAACCGCATGACAGACCTAAGAATTATGCGCTGAAAGACGGCGAATTGTCGAGCTGGTTGTGTGCTTTGGGTGTCGCAAGCAAAGACGGAAAGATTTTGGCTGACAAACAGAAAAAATTCAGGCAAATTAATAAGTTTTTGGAAATCGCGGCAGAGATTGACATTCCCGACGGCGCGAAAATCGTTGACGCAGGTTGCGGCAAGGCATATTTGACCTTTGCGCTTTATGATTATTTGACAAATTCCCGCGGCAAAAATGTTTCTGTTCTCGGAATTGACGTTAAAGGCGATGTCATTGATTTTTGCAACAAAACCGCGAAAGAATCGGGCTTTAACAGATTAGAATTTGAACACGACAAAATAGAAGATTTCAATGGAAAAACTGACGTGATGGTTTGTCTTCACGCTTGCGACACTGCGACCGATTACGCTATAGGAAAGGCGGTTCAATGCGGCGCGGGTATAATATTGTGCGCTCCGTGCTGTCAGCATGAGCTTTCCGCTCAGGTTGAAAACGAAGTTTTGAATCCACTGCTTTCACACGGAATTTTAAAAGAACGCTTCGCCTCGATTCTTACGGACGCGTTGAGGGCGCTGTTGCTTGAAGCCAATGGCTATCGCTGTGACGTAATTGAATTTATCGACGCCGAGCATACGGCGAAAAACATAATGCTTCGGGCTGTTAAAAAGCGTCCCGATAAAAAATCGGAGGAAAAAGCGTTGGCGCAATATCGGCTTATTTGCGAAGAATATAATGTCAAGCCAATATTATCTGAAATTTTGAGCATTGCAGCAAGCGAGGTTTTAATATGAAGCTTAAATGGATTTTTGTCGGCTTGCTTACCGCCGTCGTTGTAATACTTTTTGTGTTTGCTTACTTCAAATTCGATTTAAGCGGCACACTCAGCCCCGCTGACCCGGATGGAGCCACCTTTGTTGAAGCGGGGCATTCCTATGAATTTGATTCGTTTATGAATCCTCTTTTTTATTCATATCCGAACGCGGGAGGCTATTTTTGCGCCACGAAGGACGGCGTGAAATTTGTCGGCGAAAACGGCGAAATGAAAATGAATCACATGTACAGCATGTCTTCGCCGACGTTGGCGGGTGACGGAGGAATAATTGCCATCGCTGAGCAGCGCGGCAACATGATTTATGTTTACAACAGCTCGGGCTTGCTTTATGAACAGCGCATGAAAAACCCCATTCTCGGATTTTCCGTAAATAAAAGCGGGCTTTGCTCAGTCATGACGCAAACCGAAAACGACTACACAATCTCGGTTTATAACCAAAACGGCTCCCTTAAGCACGAAAAATTTGTCGCGGCAAAGCAGACGGTTTTCCTTGCCGCCACAGCGGTTTCGGACGACGGGAGGGTGCTTGCCGAGCTTTATTATGATGTTTCGGGAATTGACATCAGCTCGAAAATAACATTTTCGTATATAAACAAAGGCGAATCCATAGACTATCCCGACGGCGTTTTCGGCGCGAACGACGAATTCAGCGGTCAAATCGTTTATGTGATTGAGTTTACGCCTGACAACAGACTGATTACCCTTTCAGAAAAAGAATTGAGCTGCATTGACCCGGAATCAAATTGCCAAAAAATCGCTGCGATGGCGATAAACAATAAAATTTCCGCCTTTTGCCTGACAGACAGCGGATTTGCAATTGCCTACGGCGAGGCTGTGTCAAGCGATGCTGAAGCTGTAGGGATTGTCAAGGCTTTTCGGCTCGACATGAGTGAAGCGGCGACGTTTCAATCCGATGGAAAGGTCACTTATCTATACGGAAGCAACGGCGCTTTTGTAATCGGCAACGGCAGAGATTATACAGCGATTAACAACAATGGTGGCGGCGTTTTGTGGAAATATAATGCGCAAAAAGATTTGAAGCAATTAATTTTCATAAACGGAACGAAAAAAATTCTTTGTGTCGGAGAGAACAAGGCCGATCTTTTAAATGTTTCCAAGTAAATTGATGTGCAGCATAGGAAAGGAAATTTAAAAATGTCCGAAAAAATAATGCTGCTTGACGGCAACAGCCTTATAAACAGAGCGTTTTACGCCATACCTCTTCTGACAAACAGCAAGGGTGAATTTACAAACGCCGTTTACGGATTTATGAACATTTTCTACAAATTGTTTGACGATGAAAAGCCCGATTGTGTCGTCGTTGCGTTCGATTTGCCCAAGCCGACGTTTCGGCACCAAATGTTTGAGGAATATAAAGGAACGAGAAAGGGAATGCCTGAGGAACTCAAGGGGCAGTTTCCTGTCCTTAAAAGCCTTTTAATCAAAATGGGAATCGCTGTTTGTGAAAAAGAAGGATTCGAGGCAGACGACATCTTGGGAACGCTTTCCTGCCAAGCTGAAGAAATTGGAATCGATGCCGTAATTGTGTCGGGCGACCGTGACCTGCTTCAATGCGCGACAGAAAAGGTGAAAATTCGCATTCCGAAAACAAAGGCGGGAAAAACTGAAACAGAGGATTGGTTTTCTTCCGATGTCGTCGAAAAGCTCGGCGTGACGCCCAAAGAATTTATAAACGTAAAGGCGTTAATGGGCGATTCATCAGACAACATTCCCGGCGTTCCCGGAATCGGCGAAAAGACCGCCTATAAAATAATTCAAGAGTATAAAACCTTGGAAAACGCGATAGAAAATGCCGAAAAAATTACCCCGAAAAGAGCTTCGGCGAATTTGGAGGAGTTTAAGGAACAGGCTCGGTTAAGCTTGAAATTAGCCGAAATCAACGTGTGCGCTCCCATCTCAATTGATGTCGAAGCCGCCCGTGTTAGTGACATTTACAGCAATGACGCACGCGAGGAAATAGCACAATTGGGGTTTAAATCACTGCTTTCACGTTTTCCCGAACCGACGGTCGATGAAAGCACAGTTATTGTCATGTCTGAGGACATGGTTTCCTATGCTTTGAACACCGATGGACTCGCTTCTCTAACGATTTTCAACGGAAAGGAATCAACGTCGGCTTTCTTCAACGAAGCCGAACTTAAATCGTTTTTTGAAGCCGAAACAAAAAAGATTACATCAGACGCGAAAAAAGACATTGTTTATTTAAACGAACGAGGAATAGAGCTTGAAAATTTAATGTTTGACACGATGATCGCCGACTATATTTTGGGCAATGAGCCGAGAAATTTAGACGCAGAAAATGCTTGGAAAGCATATTCTTCCGCTAAAGAAAAAATTTTTGCAAACAGGCAGGAATTTTTATATTATGAAATTGAGATGCCGTTGGTTCGTGTGCTTGCAGACATGGAAACCTGCGGAATAAAAGTCGATGAACAGGCGTTGAAAGCCTATGGCACAATGCTCGGAGAAAAAATAATGCTTTTGCAAGCATCAATTTATGCGCTTGCCGGTGCTGAATTTAACATCAATTCGCCCAAACAGCTCGGTGTGGTTTTGTTTGAAACGCTTGGACTTAAAGGCGGCAAGAAAAAGAAAACAGGCTATTCGACCGCCGCAGATGTTTTGGAAAAGCTCGCGGGAGAACACCCGATTATCAATGAAATTCTTGAATACAGAACATATTCAAAGCTCAAATCAACCTATGTTGACGGGCTTTTGCAAGTGATGGACAAGCAAACGGGGAAAATTCATTCAACCTTTAAGCAAACAATCGCCTCAACAGGGCGGCTTTCCAGCACAGAACCGAATTTGCAAAACATTCCCGTGCGAACCGAGCTTGGCAGGCAACTGAGAAAGGTTTTCATCCCGAGTGACCCCGATTTCGTTTTTCTTGACGCGGATTATAGCCAGATTGAGCTGAGGATTTTGGCGCATCTTTCAGGCGATGAAATGTTTATTAAAGCGTTTTGCGATGGCGACGACATTCACACGATGACCGCGTCGCAGGTTTTGAAAATTTTGCCCGAAGAAGTTACGGCAGAACAGCGGCGAAGCGCGAAGTCGGTCAATTTCGGAATCGTTTACGGAATTGGCGCGTTCAGCTTGAGCAATGACATCGGCGTGAGCGTCAAAGAAGCCGAAAAATATATAGAGGGATATTTCGCGAAATATCCGAAAGTTAAAGAATATTTGGATAATTCGGTCAAAACCGCGCGCGAAAACGGCTATGCCGAAACAATTTTCGGCAGACGGCGCGCGATTCCCGAAATCATGTCTGAAAATTTTGTGACGCGAAGTTTTGGCGAACGCGCGGCGATGAACATGCCTGTTCAGGGGGCGGCGGCCGATATTATAAAAATTGCGATGATTAGGGTGAGCGCCGCGTTGAAAAACGGCGGGTTCAAATCAAGGCTCATTTTGCAGGTGCATGACGAGCTTTTGCTGGAGGTTTTCAAGCCCGAGCTTGACGCTGTGACGGAATTGGTGAAGAAAGAAATGGAGGGCGCGGCGGAACTGAGCGTGCCTTTGAGCGTAGATGTTAGTGTTGGGGACAATTGGATGATTAAGTAGTTGATTAACCTATATTGAAAGATAGGGGAGGGTTCAAAATGCTGAAAGCATGTGTGCAGCTTATTCGAAAAAACAAAAATCTTTCATTCATAGTTATTGCTTCTGCTGCTTTTTCTGTTTTACTCACAATCGTTCTTTTAATGCACGGAAATTTGAACAGCAAATACAAATCAATGTCAAAATTATATACGCAAGCTCAATCAGACGTTTCTGATTTGAATAAGCTGGTCAGTGAACAGGAATCGGAAGTTGGCAGCTTAAAGCTGAAGAACGAAGATTTAGCAGAAAAAAGCTGGAAAATGGCAAAAAAAGCCAGAGACCTGACAGAACATATTAACTATATAAACGAGCATTTCGGTAATTATTGGCATTTAATCTACGCCTTGGAAGATGATTTGTCAAAAATGAACGGTTCGTTATGGGCAAGCTCTGAAATCGACGAAGGGTTGCTTGATATGCTTCAAAAACACGTAAAAGCAAGATATAGCCGGGATGAAAAAGAGTTCTTGGAAACGATAGTTCCCGGACTTCGCTCAGAACCATATTGTCCGTATTCTTTAGAAAACGAAAAACATTACCGCGCAGAAATCAGAATTATTGCCACTAAGGATTCATACGGGGTTTTTCCGATTTGCGTTGTATATCAGAAGAACGAAGACGACACCCCTTCTTCGACTTGGTTTTATGTACATGTTGTAAACATTGCGGGTAAATGGTATGTTCAGGATTATACTTAAAAAACCGTTTTTTGCGGTATTAATAACTGTCGTTTCTTTAATTTCGGTATATTGTCTGGCGGCATTTTCAAAAATACCGTTTTTGAGTGATGCCAGAATTTTATGGATAGAAACAGCTATGACAACTTCAAACCATCAATGGCTTGCCGAGAAAATTTTTCCAAAATTCGTGATAGAAGATGTGATGAGCTCTCAATTTTCAAAAACAAATAAAATAAGCGGCACCGATTCGATAACTGTCCCTTTTGCAAAAATTCCCGCTCAGGAAAGGAAATCAAGGGTTGGTGAAAAGGATTTTAACGGCAACGTGATTATAGTAGATGACACAGAACAAGATATAACAATCACGGAAGTAAAATCTATTACATATAAGGGCAGGCTGATTTTCGTTTCAGACCCAAGCAGAGTTGTGGTGACAACAACAAACGACAGAATAAAAGGACAATATTTGGCAGAGATTTGCCAAAGCGCCGACGGCATTGCGGCCGTAAACGGCAACGGCGGCAGCGGCGAAATAATCGGCTGGACAGTGAGCGGCGGCAAGGAATGGGGCAGCGGAGACAAATCGTTTTATACTTCCGTCGGGTTCGACACCTCTAACAGGCTCATTGTCGGGAATCTTGAAGATTTCGAGGCGTATAACATAAGAGATTTGGTTCAGTTTGTTCCCGCGTTAATAGTAGATGGTAAACAATTGGTGACAGGAAGTTCCGGCTGGGGCATTCACCCAAGAACGGCGATCGGGCAAACCGCTGACGGAACGGTCATATTGGCGGTAATAGACGGCAGACAAATAGGACATTCGATAGGAATTACCGTAGGCGAGCTGGCAGACATTTTTATGTCATATGGCGCGGTGAACGCCGGAATGTGCGACGGCGGCACATCATCGGTCATGTGTTATAACGGCGAAATAATCGGCACTCCCGCGGCATGGTGGGCAAGTGAAACAGGCGACACTCTCCCCAACGCGTTCGTGGTTCTGAGAAAATGATTACCCTACCAAAAAACAGACAGATTTATACCCAATGTCAACATTAGACTTGCGGCGAGGGATTTCAAATGGAGAAGCCATTCTATTTTTCGGTGTTTTTTATATTCCTTATAATAGGCTGCTTATTGGGATATATTCGTTCTGTCAATATCAATTCGGAATTTGGATTGGTCATGATAAATGACGGTGTTGAATTAAGCATTATCAACCCACAGCATTTGCGCAACGCAAAAAGCGTGACTATTGACAAAAATGACGACCCGGGAATCAATCCGACAAATGATTACTTCGGCGTGTTTGGCGGTATATGTTACCCTTTGCGGGAACTTGAAATTTCAAATGACGATGAAATAGCGATAATTATTAAGCCTCATCCTGAATTGAGACCCGATAAATTTGACCTTTATATTATGTGTAACACGGAAGCGGCAAAACAAGCGAAAGATGAATTTTTCTATTTTCCCACCCCAAACGGCACTACGCCGGCGTTTAATATTTCAATTTATAAAAACGGGACGCTAATAGAAAAATCCGGTGTGTTTGGGTTGCATTTATCGGAGCTTGAGAATGAATTTAAAGCCTTGAAAAGAATGAAAGATGCTTATGATTCGAGCTTTGTCGTCTATCAGGGTTAAACTTTCCTACATTAGATGTTTTGATATAAAATCATCATAATCATGCTTCTCCGTTATCCAAATGATAAAAGGATATTTCTCTGCTCCAAGTCTTTTCAATGCCTCAAAGCGATGATTTCCGTCGTTTAGTTCAAAGCACCCTTCAACATAATTCGCAATCAAAGGCGGCGTGTCGTCTGTTTCCTCCAACACCTTTTGAATCTTATTAACGTGGTGTTCAAACGCGTCGGCGGGAATGTAATATTTCATCTCTTCCTCCGGACCGGTGCAACGCTTAAAAAGAGATAATGGAAATTCCATAGGTCCGATAAAATACCTGTCATAAATTTTCAGACCATCCGAAAATCCTTTGTTGTCCCCGTCCGAAAGCAAATAAATGTGAACCCAATCTTCCAATCGGTCTGCGTCGGCGAAAGCCTTTGCCGAAGATAAGGTGCATTTATATTCCATAAGTTCCTCCCTTTTTGTATAAACAATTTTTTTAACGGTGTAATAAGAGAGCGCGTAATGCTTCGAAAGGGTTTCTATACTCTCGTTTTTCGCAAAGCAATCCCTGATTTCGTTGTTTCTGTCTCGAAGATATGCTTTATAACCTGACGACTCACCCCAACTTATCTTCTTGTCTCCGGCAGGAATGTAAAACAACTTGCCCGCCGCATATTTCTGCACCTGCAAAAGTAACATTTCCGGAAAAATATCCGCCGCGTTTTCGTATTTCATGATAGCTCCTTTTCTTTGGACGTTCATGAAATCATTTTAGCATTTATTTAAATCGGAATATATACCCTGTTTGCCTTAAAACATTTAATATATCTTTACAAATCCCTTGCTTTTTACCGAACAAATCCTTATAATTAACAGCATCAATATAAATTTAAATTTCGGAGGAAAAACTTATGATTAAACTTGCTTGTGCTTCACTGTCTTTTGACGGCTTCGGCGACACTAATTTCGTAAAAACATTTGAACAAGCGCCGACAGTCGGCTATGAATATGTGGAATTCAACTGTTGGTATCCTTCCACACTAACGCCGCAGAAAATGCGGGATTTGCGCGAACGCTGTGCTGAAAAAGGCTTGAAACCCGCCGCACTTCACACCGGTTCATACGGCGGCGTAGGACGCGAAGAACTTACAAAGGACGCTTGCCACAAAATTCAAGCAATGCGGTGCGCTTTGGATTTGGGCTGCAACATGGTCGTTTCATCGGGCTATGGTCGCGACGAAGCGGGCGGATTGGACGCGGTCATTTCAACCTTGAAAGAGGTTGTTCCCGCGGCGGAAGAGCTTGGCGTAATTCTCAGCTTGGAAAACCACGAAAGCAACACGATTGAAAACATCGACGATTACAGAAGAATCATCGATGCCGTTCCTTCCAAAAATGTCGGAATCTGCATAGATACAGGTCATTTCGATGCGGCAAGCGTAGACATGATGGCACTTATCGACGAGCTGGGTGATCATGTCAACCACATTCACCTCAAGGAAAATCAGGGCATGGGCAAGAAACATTTTGTGCGTTTCGGCGAGGGAACAACCGACAATCATGCCATCGTTAAAAAGATGATTTCGCGCGGATATAACGGCTTTTTGACGATTGAATTGTCGCCCGAAATCGGCGAACACGACGGCCGACCGTTTACGATGAAAGAATTGATTACACCATTTGAAATGTTTTCGCCTTATTGCAACTGATTATGGAAAACATTGTTTGTGATTTCATCACAAAAAATTCAATATTCAAGCATGGAGACAGAATCGTCGTCGGGCTTAGCGGCGGCGCCGATTCTGTCGCACTTTTACGAGTTTTGGTGAATTTGTCCGATTCGCTCAGGCTGAAACTGTTCGCAGCGCACGTCAACCACAATATGCGCGGCGAAAGCTCCGATGACGATGAGAAATTTTGTGTCGAGCTGTGCAAAACGCTGAATATTCCTTTAAAAATTTACAGCGTAGACATGGCGGGATATGCGTCCGAAATGAAGCTTTCAAGCGAGGAAGCGGGACGCGAATTGCGATATGAATCGTTTTCCGACGCCTTGAACTTCTTTTCGGCGGGTGTAATCGCCACTGCACACAACAAAAACGATCAGGCGGAAACATTCCTGATGCGCGTCCTTCGCGGCACCGGAATTAAAGGGCTTTGCGCCATTCGCGCACTTTCGGGCAATTTGGCTCGCCCACTTTTGTGTGTTTCACGCCGTGAAATAGAGGATTATCTGGAAACGTTGGGGCAACCATACAAAACCGATGAAACGAACGCTTCCGATGCTTACACGCGCAATAAAATCAGGTCGAAGCTGCTTCCTTTGATGATTAATGAATTTAATCCATCGGCAATCGACACGATTTGCCGTTCTTCCGAGATTTTAAGCGAGGAATCGGACTTCATCGAGAGGGAAGCCGAGCATGCATATGGGCTTTGTGCCGTTGGAAACAGTCTCGAAATTGCAAAATTAAAAACACTTCATTCGGCAATTCTGAAACGCGTTGTAAGACTTGCATATAAAAAAGCCTCAGGGACTTTGCGCGACTTGTCTGCGGCGCAGACAGACTGTGTTTTGTCGCTTCTCGACAGTGAATCGGGCGCTTCTGCAGAGCTTGTGAACAACTATAAAGCTGTGATTGAATACGGCTTTTTGAAATTTGTGAAAAGGGTAACCAATTTGCCGTTTTGCTATGAACTGACGGCGGAAAAGCAAGTTTACGTAAAGGAAATTGACCGTTATGTTGTTTTGTCGCGGAAAATTAACGACGGCGGTGTTGCGTTTGATTTTGATAAGTTAAAGGGTTCTGTTTTCGTTCGTTCTCGACGGAACGGCGATAAAATTAAAATCGACGGACTCGGAACAAAGAAGCTGTCCGATTTTTTCACGGACAGGAAAACGCCGAGAGATGAGCGGGATTCTGTCCCTATTTTGGAAGTAAACGGAGAGATAGTTTTTGTCGCCGGAGGAAATGGGCGAAACGCCTATGTTGACGGGCGGTTTGCGGCGAATTCATCAAGCAAAAATGCAATACATTTTTTGTTATGGGGAGGGAGCAACATTGAAACAGAACATTGATAAACTTTCAAAATATTATCAGAATGAAAACATAGAATATGAGCGTCTTTCCGACAACAGAACTGACCAACTTGAGAAGACAACTACATTACGTTATCTAAATATGCTTATTCCAAAAGAAGCTGCCGTATTAGACGCTTGTGCCGCATATGGCGTATACGCATTCCCTCTTGCGGAAAAAGGATATAAAGTTACAGCAGGGGGACATCGTCTCTCACCATGTTGATGCGCTTCGCGAAAAACAAAAGTCAATGCCACTTTTAAGATATATATATCAAGGCAGCATATGTGATTTGTCACAATTTGCAGATGACTGCTTCGACGCGGTGTTGAACTTAGGCGCTTATTATCATATTACCGACAAAAGCGAACGAGACAAAACAATTTTTGAAAGCAGGCGTGTTTTAAAACAGGGCGGTTTGATTTTTGTAGCATATCTCCCCAGACATGCTAATTTTATAAAGTATTGCGACACATGGCAGGACAGAGGAAAAGATTTTGACACTTATCTCAATCGCGGTCATATGGATGATGACAGCCTGTTTTATACAGTTCAACCTGAAGCTATTGAAAATGAATTGAGCGAATTTGGTTTTGAAGTTGTCAAAAACATTGCGACAGACGGATTAAAATATGTTTTTCGCAAGGCGTTAAATGCCCTTCCGGAAGATTTATATCAAAAGTTTCTGACCCATCACTTTGATATGTGCGAACAACGAACGCTGCTCGGATACAGCGAGCATGCTTTGATTATTGGTCGGAAAAAGTAAGGGCTTTAAGTAATTGACAGAGCGTGTTCACAGCGTGAAATAATCAGCCGAAAAGGTACGTGACAGATTAGTGTGAACACGCTCTGAATTTTTTTGGAATAAATTTAAAAAAAATATTGACAAACCCTTTCGTTTTTTATATACTCAATTTATAGATATTTAAAATGCGCAGTCTTACACTGTGAGTATTTATATGTCGATTACTATGAGGGGAGAACTTATTATGAAAGCAACATTTGAGGATTTTTTAGCTGAACACCGAACTTGCTCAAATTATGCATCAAACGCTGATGCAAAAGCTATCTTCAATCTTATGTCAAAGGATGAAAACATTATCCGTATGATAGATGTCAGCGAAGCAGGAAGACCCGCATTATTAGGTTGTTTGAAAGAAATTGAAAGTTATTATGAAACAATGGTAAATCCAATTTTCAAATTCTCTGAAATGTTTCCGAGAACCGCTGTTGGTCGTATGGTTGCGACAATACTCAAGCCATTCGGTTACGAACCAACAAAGCAAGTAAATTTTTCTCAAACTAACAGAGGTAAGTATTTCGGTTCGGCATCACGTTATGAAAAAAGCGGCATAGCTCGTTTGCGTGTTGTGCGAACTATCGAAAGAGTGTAACCCCTATATATAATAAAAAACCAAGGAGGAACTACTATGAAAAACTGGGAACAAATAAGACCTGTGGTCGAACAAATATTACGTGGAAAAAACTATCAAGGCACGCCGTGTTTTCTTACCGCCTATCAATTAGCTGTTTTAGTTGACAAAGAAGATTCTTCGCTTAAGGAAAATTTACCGATTGGCGGGGAAGGCATGGGCAATAAAGCTAACAACCAGAGCTTTGCGCAACAAATTGCATTATCACTGTCGAATGATATCAATAAAAACGATGATACTATCGAAATGCAGTTTTTTAGCATAGCCGGACTTGACGCATTTACCTTTGACGGTGAAAATACACCGTCTTCTAATGAATTCTCTATGTTCCGAATTAAGGGATAACCCAACATTATCGAACATGCAGTTCTATTTATTATTGTAAGGAGGAAACCAAAATGGAATATGTAACACCACTAATTTCAGAAGAGGAAATCCAATCAAGGGTCAGCGCAATCGCCGCTCAAATCACTAATGATTATGCAGGAGACGAGCTTTGCCTTGTTTGCCTTTTGCGCGGCGCGGTAATTTTCATGGTCGATTTGGCGCGAAAAATTAATCTTTCGGTGAAATTTGATTTCATGAATGTGTCAAGCTATGGAAGCAGCGATGTTTCAAGCGGGGTTGTTAAAATCATCAAGGATTTGGACGACAGCGTTCAGGGAAAACGCGTGCTTCTTGTCGAGGATATTGTCGACACAGGGCGAACTCTTTCCCGCGTGGTTGAGCATATTAAATCAAAAAAACCTGCAAGTGTAGACATTTGTACGCTTTTGGACAAGCCGAGCCGCCGCGTGATTGACGTTGATGTTAAATACATCGGCTTTACAATCGAGGACAAATTTATCGTCGGTTATGGACTTGATTATGATCAACGCTATAGAAATTTGCCGCATATCGGGATTTTGAATTTTAATTAATTTGAGTACGTTCTAATAAGAAATAACCATCCCGCCCGTGTCGGCATAGGTCGCGCAAATTCCGCCCGCGGGCGTGATTATCACGTCCTTAAACGGCACGCGCTTGAGAATTTCATCTTTCAGGAATATCGCTCTTTCCATGCAACGAACGTGCGATATTCCGAGCGTTCTGCCCTCAAAATCCAATTTTTCGGAAGCGATTATTTCAGCCAGTCTGATAAGGGCTTTTTTTGTGCTTCTCACCTTGTCCAACATCGCCATTTCGCCATTGTTTCCAACGCAAATCGGCTTAATCGAAAGCATCGACGCCACTTTTGCGACATACGGTTTAATTCTTCCGCTTTTCACCAAATTATCATATTTTTCAAGAATGAAATAAGTTCTCATTCCGTCAATAAATGAGTTGACTTTTTCAACTATTTCATTCTCAGAAAAATTCTTTTTTATAAATTCGTTAATCTTCATCACCAAAATCGTTTCGCCGATGCACGCTGACAAGCTGTCGAAAACGTGAATAAACTTGTGTCCATATTCACTTAAATAGGTCTTTTTCGCTATTTCTGCGTTTTGATATGAGCTGCTCAATTTCGATGAAATCGTCACGGCAAAAACGCTCTCATTGCCGCCGAATTTATCCATATAAAGCTGTGGTGAGGGTGCAGCGCTCTTAGGAGAATCGGCCGCCCTGTCCATTTCATCTATATAGTTATCAATATTCAGCGCCTCATCGTCAATAAACTGATTGTCCTCAATTTGAAGCGAAAGGGGAACTCTCTCAACGGCAATTCCGTTTTGATTTTTCATATCCTCGGTAAAATCACAACCGCTGTCAACTATTATTTTCATGTTTTTCAGTCCTTTCGTCTTCTCTAAACATTAACATTATCTGATATAGCAATGAAAACTATGTGTTCAAATTCACTATAGCATATATTATATCTCTTTACAACTAAATTCTTCCTTGATTTTTCGATTAATTTTACCGTATAATGAGTATATACGATAAATATTTTAAGCAGTATGAAAGGTTTATTAACCAATGGGTAAATTTTCTGCAGAATATACTATAGGCTACAGCTCTCTTAATTCCGATTTGACGCTTGGATTTCCCAAACTGATGGACTATTTGCAGGACGCAAGCACACAGCACACAGGTGCTGTCGGCTATCGTCCCGAGTGGTTTGTCGAAAACAAGCAGGCGTGGGTTCTTACCCAATGGGATATTATTTTCCATAAAATGCCTAAATGGAACGATGTGTTGACTGTCGAAACATGGCCGTCAAGCTTTAAAAGCTTCATCGCCGAGCGCAGCTTTTCCACCGAAACAAACGGCGAACCTGTCTGTACAGCGCTTACCGACTGGATTTACACCGACTTAACAGTTCCGCGCCCGCTTCGCCCGTCGAAAGAGATGGTCGAAAGCTATGGTGAGGTTCTTCCGTCTGTTCACGAGCGTTCCTCCGAAACGATTAAAACGCTTGAAAACCGCGAGTACAACCTTTTGTCACGCCGCGAGATGAAAGTCGGCAGGCGCGACATCGACACAAACAACCACGCAAACAATTTAGCCTATATCATTTGGGCGCTTGATGATATTCCCCGGGAAATATTTTTCGGCGGAAAGATTAAACGGCTTAAAGCCGCCTATAAAAAGGAATGCCGCCTTGATGATGAAATTTTCATAGAAACCTTTGCTTGTACGGACGATCCGAATCTTATTATGACAAAAATAACGAAGCCGAACGATCTGCTCGTTTCGGAAATATTCACGAGGTGGGAGCGCTGAAGATGCTTGATTATGATTACAAAGTCGGAAACATTGTTAAAATGAAAAAGCCGCATCCCTGCGGCAGTTATGATTGGAAAATATTGCGAATCGGAATGGATTTTCGAATCGAGTGCTTGGGGTGCGGGCATTCGGTTATGCTTCCTCGCGTTAAGTTTGTTAAGAATGTTAAGAAAATTGTGTCGGAGGGAAATTGATGAATATAGAAATAAGGAAATTAACACCCGACCTTAGTAATGATTACATTAACTTTTTCGACACAACTCCTCACGACAATAATGTTGACGAGCATAAGTGCTATTGTGTGTGTTGGTGCAATGATGATTACGAGGGCAAGGATTTTTCGACAAGAGAAAAACGCCGGGAGTATGCCGCCCGATATATCAAGGACGGCAACATTCAAGGCTATCTTGCTTATTTTGACTATAAGGTTGTAGGTTGGTGCAACGCCAACACAAAAGCAGAGTGCCTTAACTGTTGTAGTTGGCAGCGTTTTATGGATTATGTTCCTTTGGAAGACATTGACACAGGTTTGAAAGTCAAATCCATATTCTGTTTTGTGATCGCACCCGAAATGAAAAGAAAGGGCATTGCCACACTATTATTGGAACGTGTATGCAAGGATGCCGCTCAAGATGGCTTTGACTTCGTTGAAGCATATCCGTCATATTTCGGGGGTTACTTTGAAATGTACCAAAAAAGCGGGTTTATCATGTCTTTAGAAACCGAAAAAGGCTTCATTGCAAGAAAGTCGTTAAAAATCTGACCTCTTATACTCTAAAATATCCCCCGGCTGACAATCCAACACATCACAAATCGCGTCTAAAGTAGAAAATCGAATAGCGCTGATTTTCCCTGTTTTAATGTTCGACAAATTGACGTTTGCAATCCCAACCTTACCCGCAAGCTCGTTAAGCGAAATTTTCCTGTCCGCCATAACGCGGTCGAGTCTCAATATAATCGGCATATTAATTCCCCCTATAAAGTCTCATCGCTTTCTGTTTGCAGAACCATTCCGTATTTGAACATTTGCGCCATACACAAAACAGCCAATCCTACGGCAATCCAAACGCCGCCGTAAAAAATTACATTGGTGGTTTTTGTTCCGTCCTCTGTCAATAGACTTGTAACGAAATTACCTTTTGCTGTTTATAAAATGCGTTGAAGCCCGCATTTTATAAACAGCAAAAGGTAATTTCGTTACAAGCTTAATGGACGAAAGTGGTTCAACACAAAATTCAAAGCATATTCTGTTGATTCCATCAATATCATCACAACGGCAATTCCCTTCAAGCGCTTTATGTTTGCGCCCGTAAACGGCCTTAATTGTTTATGAAAAGACCACAATATCAATGCTGTCAGCATCAAAACCGCAACAGAGCCGATGCGAATCGGCATTCCCGTTAATACATCGAATTTCCAACCCGAAACCACACTCGACGATTTCACAACTGTTAAAATCGACCATAAAAAGAGCGCACCGACCAATACTAAAGCTGCAAGGGTGAACCTCGTCATTATTTTTTCGCGGTTATTATTCACTCTAACCACCCCTCTCACAAATATAATAGCAAGACAATTAACGTTTGTCAATATATATTTAACGTTTATCGTTATTTAAAAATTTAAATGTATAGTATGCTTGACACGAAGTATATTGCATGGTACAATATGTTTATAACACAATACATCATCTCGAAAGGGGATTATTAAAATGACATTCAAGAGCAAACGAACAATCACAGACCTAATCGCCGGAACGGCTTTGACCTGCGCATATGTCGCATACGCATTAAGCGACCGAACACCCAAACCCGACGATTTAACCAATTGGGCGCGCACCATGTTGGCTTTCATCGGAATAGCCGTGGGGGTCACTATCATCATTCAAATTGCTTTTCACATCGTCTATTCAATCAGCGTCGCAGTTAAAGAACGTGAGCGAAACGACAAAGAAGTTGAACGAATCATCGCGGCAGAAACGGCGGAAGACGAATTGGATAAGCTCATCAGCCTAAAATCCTCTCGTGCCGGATATATTTGCATGGGCGCAGGGTTTGTGGCAGTTCTCGTGACTCTTTCATTTTTTAACGCGTCGCCCGTAACCGCCCTGCACATTCTTTTCGCGTCAATCATCGCAGGTTCGGGGCTTGAGGGTTTCATCAGCATTCTTTTCTACGAGAAAGGAGTAAAATGATGGGTAACAAACTTAACATCACAAACAACATTCGTCGCCTGCGCTTTTTCGCCGACGAAATGACACAGCTTGAGCTGGCGGAAAAGGCGGGTGCGTCAAGGCAAACCATAATTGCTGTGGAAGCGGGAAAATATGCGCCGTCTTTGGAGCTGGCGTTTAAAATCGCAAACGTGTTTGGTGTTCCGATTGGGGAGGTTTTTGAATGTGCAAAAGAGGGTGCTCAATCTTGAAAACGCTTATTACTTTTCATTCATATCACCATCACAACACCGAAAAAATTGGCAATGTCATCGCCGAAACGCTTGAAGCAGATTTTAAACCTGTTTCGGACACAACAAAAGAAGACTTAGCCTCCTATGATCTAATCGGATTCGGCGCGGGAATTGACAGCGGAAAACATTATAAACCCATGTTGAAATTCGCCGAAGCTCTTCCTGTTATAAAAAATGGAAAAGCCTTCCTGTTTTCTACAAGTGGAATTGCAGGAAGTCGTCGAAAGATGAAAAATGACCATAAAGCATTGCGGGAAATTCTTGTTTCAAAAGGATATTCCATAATGAGCGAGTTTCAATGCAAGGGACTTGACACAAACAGCTTTTTGAAATATTTCGGCGGAATAAACAAGGGCAAACCAAGCGCCGATGATTTTGCCGCGGCGCAAAAGTTTGCCCAAAATTTAGTCTTAGAAAGCGATAATTACCCGAAAAACCTATGAATAATATTCAACTGCAATTCAAAATCCTTGCGGCTGTTTTTAACCGAGGTGTCAAGAATGCAGCCGATTGCGAAAGAAAGCAGCGACGCAAGCGCAATAAACCCGGAAACCACAAGCGAGGGAACCTTATCAACCAAATGTGTATTAATAAACGTAACTAAAATCGGAATGAAAATTACCGCGGAAGCCAGAAGCAGAATCAAGGAAATCGCCGAGAAGAAAACAAATGGTTTATAATCCTTGAAAAGCGAGAAAATCTTTCTGATGACTTTTGCACCGTCGGACATGGTGTTCAGTTTTGAAACACTTCCGGCAGGACGATCCTTATAATCAACAGGAATGGTTTTCAGCGAGAAATTTTTATCTAACGCGTGAATTGTCATTTCTGTTTCAATTTCAAAGCCCTTCGACAACACAGGGAACGATTTAACGAACAGCAAACTGAACGCGCGATAGCCCGTCATAATGTCTGTCACGTTTCCCTTAAAAATTATATTAACAAATTTGCGAACCAATTTGTTTCCTGTATTGTGAAACATACGCTTGTTTTCGGTGAAATAAGTTGAAGAAAGTCTGTCGCCGATTACCATGTCGGCTTTCCCGTCTAAAACCAAATTCACCATTTCACGCGCATTTTCGGCAGGATATGTGTCGTCACCGTCAATCATAATATAACTTTCGGCGTCAATTTCACGGAACATCGTGCGAATTACGTTTCCCTTGCCCTGCCTTGCTTCATAACGCACAATTGCTCCCGCTTTTCTTGCAATTTCGTCAGTTCCGTCGGAGGAATTGTTGTCATAAACATAAATCGCCGCCTCGGGCAATGCCTTTGTATAGTCCTCAACAACGCGTTGAATCGTAGCGCTTTCATTGTAGCATGGTATTAAAACAGCAATTTTATCCATCTATTTCGACCTCGTTTCGGTGTGTCTTTTTAAACTTTCCGCCGCAATTACTGCCGCACTTGCAAGCGCATAAACCACTATCGACGTGTTTCTGAACGTGAAAAATTTGTGAACCCACGCGTGCTGTGCCGTGACCATATACCAAGCAAAAGGGCAAAGCGAAATTGCTATGCAAACCGCTATGATCGACCAGTTTTTCTTGCGGTTTGCTTGATATACAAGGAAAACCAACACATTTAACGCCACAACACCAATTTTCATAATCGAATCAAACATAACCCTGAATTGCGACAGCGTTATTTCCCAACGGCGCCACATCGACAATCCGTGTTCGTTGCCCGAATTATACACAATTTGAGTGAAAGCGTTTTTGAAAGCAGGCCATCCCTCGCTCGTGCGTTCGCTTATTCTTCCCAATTCAAGCTGAATGCCCTCAAAATCGAAGAAAATGTCGGTGATGACCCATTTTGAAACCCAAATCAGCAAATATCCGCCGACCCACGCAATACCCATTCGAATGAGCAGCCACATACTGTCCTTCAAGCTGAAGTTTTCGTTTTTACCCACCAGCGCAAATGTCAAAACAGCAGGCATTCCGAACGCAATAATAGGTGCAGTTAAAATGTCGACAAAGCAGGTGCATGCGCCTACAACAAAAAACATAAGAGGCAAATATTTTATAAAGCCGTTTTTATATTTTGTGAGAATGAATATGCAACTTAAAAGCGCAACGAAATAGACGCTGAAAAGCTGCCAATTCATGGGAATTGTCGGGAAATAAGCGTATACAAACATCAGCGAAAACGGAATGATGTGCAACCAGCTCAGTTTTTTGAATATTAAAAATCCGCAAAAGGCGACAAGCGCGTAAAAGACAATCGCCAGCACTACCCGCGTTTGATGATAGTTAAAAACTTGCAAAAGCGGGCGAATCCAAAGCGACCAACCGTGCCAATAGCGCGCGTAGGATTCCGTCGGCGGAAGCCCCTCAGCAGCGGCACAACGCACCAGAGCAACAGCGCTTCCATAGCTCGGGTCTTCGTGCCTGGGGAAAATCATCGCCGATTTAAAAGGGTGTGATGGGTCGACATAATATTGCATTTGCGCCATGTGCATGTCTGTTCCCTCGTCGAGCATCGACCGACCTTTCCCATCGTCGAACATGACATATCTGTCACCCTCGCGCTCGAAATCGGGAAGTGATTTCTCGACATTTCTTCTGACGTTGTCGGCAGGAAGCAGAGAAACCAGAGTAAGCGACAGAATAAACCCTATCAGAATCAAAAAATATACCGAGGCATATCTGCTCAAAGGGTTTTTAAAGAGCTTTCTCGAAATTTCATTCACTTTCTCTTTCATTTGCACATCCTCCAAATTATTCTATTTTCTTAAATAATGTTGAAATTTTCATACCGTCAACTGTTGCGGCATAAACTTCTTCATAGCCGTCGTGTCTTGACCTGTCTTTATAGCTCATTCGCGTGTCTTGAAGATAATAATCCGCCTCTCCGTAATTCGCCCAGGCGACGCGTTTTTTCTCTTCTTCCGTCAAAATCTCATCCTTGGGAAAATGCTTTTGACTGAAAGTCAAAACATCCCTGTCATCGTTTGCCAAAGCATATCTGATCAACACGGTGTTGGAAACCTCCCAATAATCCAGAGTGAAGTTCTTTTCGGCAAAACGGCTTCCGACCGCGTTGAAATAGGCAAACTGAAACGGATGATTCGCGGCAATCCAAACGACCAGACACACCATGCAAGCAGCGACAATCCCCGTGAATCCATATTTAAAAACTTTCCTCTTCTCTCGCAAAAATTCAGAGGTTTTGTCAAGACCAAGCGCGGCAATATAGAGAAACGGGCATAAAAGACAATAGGCGTGTCGCCAGCCCTCATAAATTTTAATGTTAAGCAGAATGTAACCAAACAGCGTGAAAAAGAACAGCGCAATGAAATAGACATCATACAAATGCAGCTTGGAGCGTTTGACCGCTGCCTTTACCGTCGCCGCCGTTCCCGTGAAGAACATTATTATATACAGAACAGGAACAGTAACGCCCATCCAAACGGGAATGTAATGCCAGGGAACGTCGGAAGAAATCATTTGCCCGAGGTAGAAATGCTTCGATGTCCACGGCTGGAAGCTCATGAAATGGAAAAATGTGTCAATGGTGTTTTTAAGCGGATTGTCCCACGTGAACGGCGTAATTATTACATAAAAAACAAACGTCGCGGCGACCAGCAAAAGCGGCTTGCGAACCGCAAGCGAAAAGCCTTTCTTCTGTTTGATTCCCTGAACAACGGAAAACAAAAACGCCAACAACAAAAGCGAAATTCCCAAAATTCTCGTGTTTGTCGCCACGGCAATCGACGCGGCGGCGGGAATGAGGAAAGTTCCGCTGTTTTTCTTGTTATCGTCCTTAGGTTCAAGCCAACGCAGAATGAAATATGAAGCGATAAAATTCCATGAATAGTAAGGAATATCCTTGATGTTGTAGAACGATTCACCGAAAAGGCGTGGATTTAAAATGAAAAACAGTGCACCGAAAAACGGGATAGCTGTGCTTCCGAATCTTCTTCTCAAAATTAAATAGAAGCAAATTCCCGCGACAAAATAGTTCAGAAATGTGAAGAAATGACGGGTTAGTAAAATTTCGCGCGACGTCATTTCAAAATTGCGCAAATGTTCGACGGCAACCGTCACGCATTGAAGCGCCGTGCCGTAAAAACGATCCCTCCACGACATTAAGTCGGGAGTTTGTTCAACGACGCGACGCACGCTTTCTTTCTCTGAAGAAGCCATAGCTTCTTTCATAACGTAAACATAGTTTGACAAGCTGCTTTTGCGTTCGACCTCTTCGTCATAGCTTACGCCGTAATCTTTAACGATCAAAGCCCCGACGACAAAGTATATCGCGAACAGCAAAACTGCCGCTTTTTTAAGAGTAAAAAATTTAACGGCAGATTCTTTCAACATTACTCAACCCCTCCGACCTCGGGATTAGCCTCTTCAACATCGTCAACCACAATTTCTTCAACAGCTTCTTCGTCTTCGTCTCCAACAGCGTCTTCTTCCGCGATTTTGGCGATTCCAACCACCGAAACCCCGTCATTAAGGTTGATCAACTTAACGCCCGACGCGTTTCTTCCCGTTGTTCTGATTGTGTCAATCTTTATGCGGATAATAATTCCCTCGGAATTTATCAGCATCAATTCTTCTTTATCATTAACCGTCGCAACGCTTATAAGCGCGCCTGTTTTTTCGGTCGTTTTATAAACTCTGACACCTACGCCGCCGCGCGTTTGGTTTCTGAACATATCGTTTTCTGTGCATTTTCCGAAACCGCCCGACGAAACGAGCAGAGCCTTCATGTCGTCTTTAAGAATGACAGCGCCAATAACTTCATCGCCTGCTCTAAGCCTTATTCCTCTTACGCCTGTCGATGTTCTCCCGCTGCTTCTGATGTCGTTTTCGTCGAACCTGATTCCCATTCCGTTTTTGGTTGCGATGAAAACTTCATCTTGACCTGTTGTTTTCAAAACGGAAATAAGCTCGTCGTCATCGCGAATGTTAAGCGCGATTATGCCGGATTTCTTAATGTTTCCAAATTTATCAAGCGGCGTTTTCTTGATAACGCCCGCTTTTGTCGCCATAGTCAAATATCCGCCGTCATATTCTCTCACGGGGATTACCGCCGCGATTTTCTCGTCGGATTGAAGCTGAAGCAGGTTTACAATAGCAGTTCCTCTTGCCTGTCTGCCTGCTTCGGGAATTGTGTATGCTCTTATTCTGAAAACCTTACCCCTTGTCGTAAAGAACATAATGTCGTCATGCGTGCTTGCGATAAACAGGCTCTTAATCAAGTCCTCGTCGCGTGTCGTCATGCCGATTACGCCTCTGCCGCCTCTGTTTTGGGTTTTATATGCCGCAAGCGGAATCCTCTTTATATAGTCCAGGTGGCTCATTGTTATTACGGAAGTTTCCTCGTCAATGAGATCCTCAAGCTCTATTTCGTTTTCGTAAGGAACGATCTTCGTGCGTCTTTCGTCGCCGTATTTTTGCTTAATGAGCAATATTTCCTCGCGAATGACGGCGTAAAGTTTGTCCTCGTCTGCCAAAATTCCCGTGAGGCGTTCAATTTCCACTTGAAGTTCGTTAAATTCTTTCTCAAGTTTGTCGCGTTCAAGACCCGTAAGCCTTCTCAAGCGCATTTCAACAATCGCTTCCGCCTGAATTTTTGAAAGCTCGAACCGATCTATAAGTTTTTGAACGGCCTCCGAAACCTCGGACGAGCCGCGAATTATCTTAATTACCTCATCAATGTTGTCAATTGCGACAATCAAGCCTTTTAATATGTGCGCTCTTGCCTGCGCTTTGTTAAGTTCGAAACGCGTTCTTCTTGTCACTACTTCTCTTTGATGTTTAATAAATTCATTCAACATCTGCAACAAATTGAGCGTTTTCGGCTCACCATTTACAAGCGCAAGAGTGTTCACGCTGAAAGTTTCTCTAAGCTGTGAATATTTGTAAAGATTATTCAAAACGACGTTTGAATTTGCGCCGTTTTTAAGTTCGATAACGATTCTAATTCCGTTTCTGTCGGATTCGTCACGAAGGTCTGTTATTCCTTCAACGCGCTTTTCCTTAATCAATTCGCCGATTTTCTCGACCAATCTTGCCTTATTAACTTGATATGGAACGCTTGAAACAACAATCATTTCCCTGTTCGTGCCCATGGGCTGAATGTCACAATCCGCCTGCATAATGACGCGGCCTCTGCCCGTCATTAATGCGCTTTTTGCGCCGTTTGTTCCCAAAATTGTTGCGCCTGTCGGGAAGTCGGGTCCTTTGACTATTTCAAGCAGCTCGGTTATATCTGTTTCGCGTTTTTCAATCGTTTGGTTGTCTATTATTTTAACGACCGCGTCAATTGCTTCCGTAAGGTTGTGCGGCGGAATGTTTGTCGCCATTCCTACGGCAATGCCGGACGAGCCGTTTACAAGCAGGTTCGGATAGCGCGCGGGAAGAACCGTCGGCTCTTTTTCTTCTTCGTCATAGTTCGGGACAAAATCTACAGTATCTTTTTCTATGTCGGCGAGCATTTCTGTCGCCATTCTGCTCATTCTCGCCTCGGTATACCTTTGCGCGGCGGCGCTGTCGCCGTCCATCGAGCCGAAGTTTCCGTGACCGTCAACAAGCATATATCTCATCGAGAAATCCTGCGCCATTCTTACAAGCGCGTCATATATCGATGAATCGCCGTGCGGGTGATATTTACCCATCGCGTCACCGACGATACGAGCCGATTTTTTATATGGCTTCGAGGGGTCAAGATTAAGCTCGTTCATCGTGTGCAAAATTCTGCGGTGAACGGGCTTCAACCCGTCGCGAACGTCGGGAAGCGCACGCGAAACGATTACGCTCATCGCGTATTTTATATAAGATTCGCGCATCTCTTTCTCTATTTTGCGTGATATTATCTCGTCCTTCGGTTTTTCTTGGTACTCGTCCATTTTTTTCTCCTAACTTGCTTTATAATTCGATTGTAAATTGCTAATTCGTGGAGTGGGAATCTCAATCAAAATCATAAATTTCCCATTCGCCTGAATCATTTGCCTTGCATATTGCTATAGCCGACCAAACATACTCTTCATTGTTCTCATCAACCACCGTGATGTCAACAAAATATCCACCTTTTTGATTAATTTCTATACCAGTCGGTGCCGAAATATTTATTATAGAATATGTTTTATCGACATTATTTCTTAAATATCCCATTATATATTCCGGAATCAATCCTATAGGTGAATAACCATCATAACCCAATACCGATAAATATAATTCCTCGTCGTTTGTCGACACAGCTTTAACAAATTCATCCAACATTGCGATGGCTTTGGGCGGAATGAATTTTGATGAAGCTCTTTCATCGTCATTTATCTCTAATCCGGCGACATTTTTGATAATATAGCCTTCATAATCATCCCGTTCCCATTTTGCTTCCCAATTTGCATGTTTTATTTCTTCAATCTCTTCTTTCAAAGCTGTTTCGTTGTTTTTAGATGTTTCTATTTCTTTTGTCAGCCTTGAAATTTCGTTTTCAAAAATTTTTTGTTCTATGTCAAATTGTCTTATTTCATTCTTTTGCTCTTCAATTTGTTTAAACAGCAGAACTATAACCACCAATCCCGCTATTAAAACAACCGACAAAAACAAAACAAGCCTAAACGTCCAAGTTTTTAACATATTTTCCATACTCCTGAATAAACTCACGCCTCGGTTCGACCTTTTCACCCATAAGCTGCGTGAAAACCTCGTCCGCCTCGACCGCATCGTCAAGAGTCACCTTAACCAAAATTCTGCGTTCGGGGTCCATTGTTGTGTCCCAAAGCTGATCTGCGTCCATTTCACCCAAACCTTTATAACGTTGAATCGGTTTTATGCCGTCTCTTCCGATTCTTTCGATAAGTTCGGAAAGCGCCTTGTCGTCATAAACATAATGCTGCTGTTTGCCTTTTTCAACGCGGTAAAGCGGCGGCTGAGCTATATAAATATAGCCCTCGGTAATCAAAGTCGGCATAAATCTGTATAAAAACGTCAGCAACAGCGTTCTTATATGCGACCCGTCGACGTCCGCGTCCGTCATGATTATAATTTTGTGATAACGCAGCTTTGAAATGTCGAAATCATCATGAATTCCCGTTCCGAAGGACGTTATCATCGCCTTAATTTCTTCGTTGCCCAAAACCTTATCAAGCCTTGCCTTTTCAACATTCAAAATCTTTCCGCGCAACGGCAGAACAGCCTGTGTTTTCGACGTTCTCGCGTTTTTAACCGTGCCGCCCGCCGAGTCACCCTCGACGATATAAACTTCGCAAAGCGACGGATCTTTTTCCGAACAATCTGAAAGTTTTCCGGGAAGTCTTCCGTTTTCCAAAACAGACTTGCGTCTGACCAGCTCTCTCGCTTTTTTCGCCGCGTCTCTCGCCCTTGAAGCAAGAAGCGCTTTTTCAAGAATAATCTTTGCCACATTCGGATTTTCCTCAAGGAAATAAGCTAAATGCTCGTTTACGGCCGTCTCGACCGCTGTTCTTGCCTCACTGTTGTTTAGCCTTGCCTTTGTTTGACTTTCAAACTGAGGGTCGCCGACCTTAATGCTCAAAACGCATGTCATTCCCTCACGAACGTCGTCGCCCGAAAGGTTTTTGTCAGCTTCTTTTATTATGTTATATTTTTTTCCGTAATCATTTATGGTTTTTGTCAGTGCCGAACGCAAGCCGATTATGTGCGTTCCGCCGTCGGTTGTGTTTACGTTATTAACGAAAGAATAGGTCGTTTCCAAATAGCCGTCGTTGTGTTGAATCGCGACTTCAACCTGAATTCCTTCGCGGTTGGCTTCGCAATAAAACACCTCATCAAAAAGCGGCTGTTTGTTTTTGTTTATGTGATTGACAAATTCTTTAATGCCGCCCTCATAATGGAAAACGCGCATTTTCGGAGCGGTCACACCGTCCTCGGAGGTTTCCTCTTCGCGCTCGTCTGTCAGCGTGATTTTTAAACCCTTTGTCAAAAACGCAGTTTCTCTCAAATAGCTTTTAAGCGTTGGATAGTCATATTCCGTTTCCTCAAAAAGCTCGGAATCGGGCTGAAAATATACATAAGTACCCGTTTTCTCGGAATTGCAATCGCCAACAATCGTCAGAGGTTTATTCGGAACGCCTCGAACATAATCCTGCTCGTGAATTTTTCCTCCGTTAAAGACTCGGACAATCATTTTCTCGGACAATGCGTTTACAACACTCGCGCCAACGCCGTGAAGCCCGCCGCTCACCTTGTAAAGAGAATCCTCGCCGCCGAATTTTCCGCCCGCGTGAAGAATAGTATAAACTACTTCAACCGTCGAAATTCCTTTTTGCGGGTGTATTCCCGTCGGAACGCCGCGCCCGTTGTCGACAACAGAAATCGCGTTGTTTTCGTGAATCACCACATTGATTTCAGAACAAAAACCCGCCAACGCCTCGTCTACGGCGTTGGCGACGATTTCATAAACCAAGTGGTGAAGCCCCTTGCTCGAAGTCGAGCCGATGTACATTCCCGGCCGTTTTCTAACGGGGTCAAGTCCTTCCAATATTTCTATTTTTGATTCGTCATTTTCTGCGGCAACATTCAGACCGCCATTCTCTTCAAAATCTTTATCCAATTTAATCACCGTAGATAATAATAGCATAATTAATTCGGGCTGTAAAGGCTTTTTACCAACAAATACACAAAAAAACCGTGGATTGTCTGAGTCTAAACAATCCACGGTTTTTTTAAATTAGTTTAAAACTTATTTGCCGTAATTATCCAACAACAACGACAAATCGCCCGAGTCAACCTGACCGTCACCGTCAATGTCGGCGCCATTGCTTGCCGGCTTTCCGTAATAATCTAGAAGAACAGCCAAATCAGATGAATCTGTTTGCCCGTCGCCGTTGAGGTCGGTGACAGGGTTTCCGCCAATAACCAAACCGTTTACAGTCAAGCTGACAAAGCAAAGGTTCATCGGTCCTGCGCCGGTTCTTCCCGTCAAAAAGAATGTCGCTGTCTTTGTGTCGCCAAGCCATGGGAAAGCTATCGCTGTTTTATTAGTTATATCACTTCCTATTGATGTGTTTACATCAGCGTTGTTGGTGTTTGAGGATTTGATATCCAAAGCCATGCCCCAGTTGCAGGAATATACTGCAACCTCTTTAAGCATAGCGCCCGTCGGGAAAACAATATCAGCCGAATCGACTATTACATGCGGTATTGCAACGCCGCCGTTCTGATTTTGGGTAAGAACCGCATAAACCAGCGTGCCGCTCGCGTTGAAAGCGTTGTTTGTAGAAGCAGGAGACAAACCGTCATTTATCGACAGATACATCTCGTCAGGCCAACTCACGCCCATATATCCCGGCGCTATTTCATTAAGCATAGGAAGCTTGCTGTATTGTTGATAGAACGCGATAATATCTGCGCGCAGAGGCTCAAATGTTATTACCACCTCGTTAATAATCTCGACGGTAAATTCCTTTTGATATTGACCCTCGCTGCCTTGAATCTTAACCGTAAAGGTGAAAATTCCCGCCTGTGTCGGCGTTCCGGCTATTCTGCCGTTTGAAAGCGTCAGTCCTGCGGGAAGCGTTCCCGAAACAACCGACCATGTCAACCCGGAAGAGCTGCCGTAAACATTTAAATCAACCCCATAGATTGAGAACAATTTACCCAAAGGAAGATCTCTTCCTGTAATTATCGCAGGAGGAAGCGGCAAACCGCTTACAAGCAAATTGTCGAAAAACAGGCATTGATATCCTGTGTGCGCCCCCAAATTATCGATTGTAACAGCGCCTGCTTCATTTGTCCACGGGAATGAATAAGTTGTGAAAGCAATGTTTCCATCGGCAAAGCTTTGCGGTGAGTTTCCTGCTGTTGACGAACTGAAAACCGCGTTTTGTGCGGCGTTACGCCGTCCTGCAAAATCAATTTTTTTCAACATTGCCCCATCGGGGAAAACAATCGTCGAGATGTTGTTGTTCGGCGCATAAGCATAAACCACCGAGCCCAGCGGGTCAAACGTCCAAGCGGCAGAGCTTTCGCCGTTTATTGTTGCGCTTGTAATCGACACATAAATGTTGTCGCCCCATGTAATGCCCTTGTAAAACGGATCTATGTCGACAATTTTCATTGCCCCGCCGTTTGAAACGATTGCGCTCTTCAATTCATCAAAGCCTATTAGAGTTTCGTTTACAATTTCAATAACAAATGCTTTTTCATAAAAGCTGCCGCTGAGATTTTGAACCTTAACAGTGAAATTAAACGTACCAAATTCCGTTGGAGCTCCCGACAAAATTCCGTTGTTAAGAGAAATTCCGTTCGGAAGAGCACCATTTGTCACAGACCAAGACAGGTTGTCTAAATCATCATCATAAGCAAAAATCTTCGCCGAATAAGCGCTTAAAATGTTTCCGTCGGGCAAGCTCGACGAAGTGATTATCGGAAGTTCGGGAAGTCCTGTAAGCACGATGTTTGTGAACATATAGCTGAAATATTTATCAACACAGTCAATAGTCACAACACCTGCGTCATAATCCCATCCGAATTCCCAATTTCGAAAACCTGCTGTGTTGTTGCTGTGTCCCGAAAAACGAACATCTGTGTTTCCGACAGTTGACGATTTGAAATAACCGTTATTAAGGATATTCCCTGCTGTCGAAATGTCAATTGTTTTAAGCTTCGCTCCTGCAGGAAATTCAATTGTGGAAGAGCTTTGTCTTCTGACATATGCAAAGATTATGTCACCGTCAACATTATACAGCATGTGTTGCGAACCATTTTGAAGATTGGGGTCGCCGCTTACATCATTGCCGTCTATTTGGTTTTCGTCCAACAATGTCAACCAAACCTCGTCGCCCCACTCAAGCCCCTTATAGCCGGGCATTATTGAATTTAAGCTTGCGGGTGCGTTGTTTGCCATGAGCGAGTCTTTTAATTCCGAGAAATCTATAACCTCTAATTCTATCCAAGCGGCGGTAAGAACAAGGTTGTCTAAAATTTCATCTGTGTCGAAATTCCATTCAGCATCATCGTTATACCAACCATTGAAGGCATATCCCTCTCTAACAGGGTCGGCGGGTCTTTCGACCAATCCGTTTTTCTCGATTAACTGAGAAACAGGCGGTGTGCCGCCCGAATATCCCAAATCAAACGCCGCCGTGAACACCTCATAATTTTCGTTTAATACATAGAAAATGTCGGCAATACGATATTGGGTTATGTCTTTTCCAGAGTGCTGAAGATTATATAAAATAACCGTTACTTTACCTGCCGGATATTCCCAATCTATGCCGCCAACATAGCCGTTAGGATCCTCAAGAGGTATGTATGCTCCAAACTTAACCGCGTCATAAGCCCAACCGACGGCGTTTACTACTCTTGCGCTGCTTGCCAGGGTTAACGAAACATCCTCGTTCAATTCATTGCTTGACGTTAATAAAAGGTCAAAGCCTTGATTGTAAGGCATATAAAACGCATTCAGCATGTGCCCCGCGGGAAGCACAAATTCACCCTTATAAGCATTAAAACCGTCGCCATCCCCCGGATAAAGCGGGTCAGAGGGTAATATTGTGTTTTGTGAGTAGTTTATACCAAGCGTATTTCCGCCGTAGTTTGCCCACGCCGTGGTAAACTGAATGTCCTCTACCCAAGTTCCTGTCACGGAGGGGAATGTCACCGAAAAGTCGGCACTGCCGAGTCTCTTTTCTTCAATTTCGTTTTCATCGGCGAAAGCCGTAACCGCTAAACCTCCGAATTGAACCAAGCTGACGACCATTATAATCGCCGTAATTAAAGCCAAAACCTTTTTTGATGATTTTCTGATCATTCTCTTTTCCTCCCTATGATTTTTTGATAAACAATTTTAATTCCTGTCCTAAAGCCGCTTTCAATCGAAAATACGGGCTTCAAGCGTATTTCAGATTTCTTTTTCAGCGGCTTTAGGGCATAATGAATAAGGAAAAAGCAACAGATGTTCAGGTTTATGTCATTTTTCATCCCTCCGTCGATTAAATATTAGACCTGTCCTGAAACCCGAATTTTTACCGAACCAATTTTTGTCCCGTCTTGACCGGCAATGGTTTTTCGCGGTGTTTGCGAAAAATCATGAGAGGGGAAAAGG